>Ga0210059_1004632_pt1 | contig 22222 bp, 15 predicted proteins | sample Ectturendosymbi2_FD_188042 | JGI IMG/M metagenome (GOLD analysis project Ga0210059, IMG submission 188042) | Ecteinascidia turbinata endosymbiont from Florida, USA - Sample 2 (SPAdes) (version 2) | ecosystem: Host-associated > Tunicates > Ascidians > Unclassified | place: Key West, Florida...
TTGTTGAAGCTGAACTTCCTTCTGAACCTTGCTTGAACAATCTGGAAAGACTTCGTTTCGTAATATGTCTTTACACAAAAGATCTTCTGCTCCATCGACCAAGGCATCATTAGACTATTTTTTGTTTAATATATAGAAATGTTAACTATTTCCCTATGACAATCTGGAAAGAGAAAAATGAATAAGGTCATCGATAAAGGTTTTAGAAGCTGCCGCTTTGTTTCAACAATTGTGAAACACCCTGTATATGATTTTTCCAGGTGGTTCAGTTACGCTTTGGAAGTCATAGGCCTAATGCCTGGTCCGTTGATAGTGAGTGCAAGACCAAAAAATTGATACATAGCTTTACCAACCTCAAAAATAGCAATTTTCTTAGCAGAATTTCACTATTTTAGCAGGTTTTAGCTGAAAATCTGTGACATGGTTTCTAGCAGGATCTAACAGTTTTTCGTGACACGATTTAGCAGGTTTAGGTGATAACCTTCTGGCAACACTCCAGTACAGCAGCAGGCTATGCAGTAGGACGGAGAACAATTGTTGTTTGATGTTATGCTTACATCTATAGTCCGAAGGATACTTTGGGATTGTGTATTATTTTATCATGCATTTCAAGTAAAAAGTACTCAAATTTGTTTTGGCACATACTAATCTTGTATTAGTAACTGTTGGATTAGGCGACGGGGTCTACAGTAAATTGTATACTTTAATTGGGGGTCAACGTGCAGAAAAGTTTGAAAACCACAGATCTGAAGTGTACTGCAGATCCTGTACACTAAACGACTGTAGACTATCGAAAGTTTATCAGAAACTTTCATGAAAGATGTTTTTTTCTAGTTGACTGTTTTTCAATGATTTTTTGAAAATCCTGTCTATTTCGATGTATTTGACATTTATATTTTAGTATACACGTGTTTTACAAAGCAGATGCCGTTTTTCTATTAGCAGTATACTTCTCTTATTTAATCCACCAGTTCACAGTAACTGCTATGAATGCACAATGCACTCCCATAATATAAGGAGGTGTTCCTTATTTGTATCTTTGTTGCTTTTTGGTTTCTTAGAAAATAGCGTCTTTAGATGAAGTGCTCCAGTGAAATACTTCAAAAACGATCCTAATTTTCACAACAAATATGCATATTTTTTGAATAAAATATGTTTTTATTTGCTGCATTTCATCTACCAGAATTCCCTTTTTTGAGCAAAATGTAAAACAACAAATTGAAATCAAAATGAAAAGCGAACAGATTTTTAACTTGCGTGTCAGACAGAATTGAGTATGCATACTTTGTAGTCGACATCTATATATTCTCTTGAAAACCCAAGTGACTAGTGACTCATTTTTTGCTGAAAATGTTTTCGTATTTTGGTTGCTATTGAAAAACAAGAAAACCATATGGTCAAACGCTCCAGAATTGTTATCAATTAGCATTCGAAATTTTTCATAGCCAATCAATGATCGGTGCTAATTTTACGCTACCCTGATCAAAATAAATGGGAGACGTCTTTGTCTTGAAATACATGTAATGAAGTATGAATCCTTCTTTATCTGACTCCAATAAAGGATTACAGCTGTGTAGAATTGGTCATTTCATAAATTTGTTTCGTTTGCTGCTCCAGAATGTCCACTGCGGTGTCTGTTAAATGTGGGAGTTTTTTTTCTCCAGGAAGATCGAAGCTTCCTTTTTACGGTTTAATCACCATGTTAAATTAAACTATTGTCCAAGGCGGGTTTAGACTATCCCGAAGTCTCGCGAAGCTGGGCGAAAATCTTTGTTTATCTACCATCGACCGGGACATCTTGCGAAAGCAGCGAACTTCTCACAACTTTCTCCCATTTCGTTCGTTTACTTCTTTCAGTTTCTCCCCAGGAGTGAAAATTGCCAGAGCGAAAATTGCCTCCTTTATGCTTTATTAAAAAGTGTTTTGGTAAGCCTTAAAATATTTTTTGAATTTGAAAACAAATTGTTTCAAACACAAAACTGTCTCTGAGCATTACACATTTGCTGTATGAAATATCGCAAATTTCTTTTCGGCGTGGTTTCGGCAGTTAGACAACAGCACAGGAATACATGGTTGCAGGAGTCCGCAAAGACACTCGGACTTTTATTCACGCTGGCCAATTGCTAGAAATGAGCAATAGAGCAAGTATTCTGACACAAGAACCATCGAAGTGCCTGCATACGAGAACATTTTTTGCTATTGGGGAGACGGAAATTGGCGTAAGGCTAAAGCTTGAACTTACTTGTTACAGGGAAATCTGATGTTAACGCTATTTCCCACATAACTCTATGGAGAATCACTCAGGGCCCGTGGTTCTGTTACTCCAACATTTCGATTGAGAAGCCGACACTGCTCCACTGCGTTCTCACCATCGCTTGGAACTGCTCAGTTGCTTGGGAAAGTTGAATTGTTGAACGTTTCTAGGTCTCTCTCGGTAATTTTCTAATTGTACGCCAGGAGTGTGCAATGACCACTTAAATAACTTGCAGCAAAAACTACATCTGTTTCCCGGAGTTCATAGATACCAAGCTCAAAACTTAAACAGTGCATCAATTAATTTCACCAGGCAGCAGTTACACACGAACCTCCAGAAAATCCTGTGAGAAAAAATATAGATTGTCTTGCTTCTTTGAAATATTTAGACGTGACGCCATTTCGTATGCTGCCTTCGTATGAGTCCCTTCCAGGCAATACGTAAACGTTCACGTTACCTCCCGCATCTGATAGAATCATGTGAAAAGAAAATTGCTTTAAAAGTAATTAGGTATTAAAAAAAATATTTAAACGTTACATTTGTTAAAAGACAGAAAGGAAACTACGGTAAAGGTATTGCATAATAAATCGTTCCAAATTCTTTAACCAACAGCATGAATAATAATCACTGGAAAACAGTTTTCGGACATTGGGAAAGAATGCAGCAGTAGGTGAGCGGCGCCACCAAGGTTTTTTCTTTTGGCCTAAACATAACAAAAAGAACGACATCTGTCGCTTTGGCACAGTGGCACACGTTCTGCGTCGTTATTTTTCAATCAAAATCTGATTACTGCATTTCATTAATTTTTTTCGTGACCACGCAGCTATATATTCAATGGCATTGTCAACGTAACGTTTTTATCCAAGCACAAATTTTCTGAAAAATTTCATTCTCAACTGGCCACAGTGAGACCAGCTAGAAGGCGCGCACTATGAACATGCGCTTCGATTTTCTCTTGGCTGCCAAGTGATTATATCAGTTATCTGCCTGCTCCGCTGTAAAAAAAGCTTGGTGAGCTTACATCCATTTAAAGCATATCAAACATCCATTTACATCCATTAAAGCATGTCAATCCATTAAAGCATATCAATGTGACTACATCCATTAAAGCTACATCCATTAAAGCATATCAATGTGACTACAACAAAGCCAGCTAGAAAGGTCACAGCACAGGTGCATTAAAAGCTACTCCTTCCTCTAAATTCCTTGAAAGCCTCTCAGTATCTGGTTTGTTGTGAAAACATTTGGTGACCTCTGGTTTTCTCCAATGAGATTGCAGATTAATGACAGTTAAACCACCTGCAAATCTCATAAGTACTTGCACTGGTGTAGGAGGCGGTGGTGCAACCGCACCCCAAAAGTTTTGATTTGGTGAAAATCTGGGTAAAATCCTATAAATCTGCGCAAAATCCAGGCAAAATTCCTTCGCACCCCCAAGAATTGCCTGCCCCTACATCTATGAGTACTTGCACCACTTCTTTTCTTTTCTCTTCATTTTCAAAATGTTTGGTTGGTCCATTGCTCTTGTACCATAAAGAAAGAATGAAATCTCAAACGTAGACAACACTTCTGTTTGAATGTGAAATACTTTCAGCGCATTTAATAGCTCTTCTGTCAATGCGCAATGGCTAAAGGAGAAAATATGATTGGATCGTAGGTTTGCTTGCGAAGTCATTTTCAAAACAGTTCCTTCAAGAAAAGTTGAGCATCATTAGAAAAAGTCAGGCAATCTCAAACCTAGCAAGACTTTCACAAGGAAAAGGAAGCATGCGTCATTTTCAAAATAGTAACTACGAGCGGTAACAATGGCTCACAGGTTCTGAGAAGCCTTGCAAATTGTGGTGCTAGGAATGATTGTTGTTTGCAATTGATCCGTGCGGTGTTTGGAGCCACACCTCGTTTGCAAACTTGTTATCTAACTAAGGCAGAAAAGAGACACCAAGGAACGATCGGACTGTTACAAACAAAAGTGCTTACAAAAACATTTGGGTATACCACAGTGGATTTACAGCTGAATACAAAAGTCCACGGAGAGACCAAATTCCAATACGAAAAACTTGCAAAAAAACAGGGGAATATTAAAGAAACTGAAGCGGTACGGTTGGTGGAAGACGCTCCACCAAAACTGGTAAGTTGAGTTTGGTTCTCGGCCGGGTCATAACATAACCAAAGTTTGAAAAATGGTACTTGCGGCCATGCTCTGAGTTAATGAGTTTCCGTTTGAAGGCTGGTGCAAGGAAGCCGGTGCTGTCATTGCATCGTCAACATTGCAGCATCAACAATTACAATAACCACGTGGCCCCCAGCGCAAGCAAGCGGAGATGGGCGTCCCAGACGACTCGTGACACTCCCCTAAAGAGTTCAGTACAAAAAGCCAGTGTGACGAAATTGAAATAATAACTGAATGATTTCGTCATATTTCTAGGCAGACAGGAGCTTTTTGGCACATGATGAAAAGCAATAAAACCAAGAATATGGAGAACTGTCTGAAGCTTAATTTTTTATTGCGGAAAGCAACATAGATTTGCAACGTTACCTGTCCATTAACAGAGTGATTTGTGGGGCTTAAGCAAGATAAAATAGAACTGGTCACAGCTATAGTATTAACAAAATGATGGGAGAAGATACCAAGTTGCTTTAATAGAGCACCGTTTGTTGCTATCATGGTTGATCGATGTGACTACTGCAGAATAGCTTGCCCTGTTCCTGCGTTTTGTGAACGAAAGTGTCTCTGAGCAGTCTTTTGGTGTTGAGAACGTTACTACTGGCAAGCAAGTTGATGGCATAGCTGGTCTTATCGGCGATTTTGGATGAAAATTAATATCTGGATTAAGCTGCGGAAGATTGTTTTGATGGCGCAGCGGTCATGTCATCTAGAATTAAGGGGTCGAAAGCTGAAGTGAAAGAGAGTCATCGGTGCTCTTGTTCATGAACACATTGGATAAATTTAGTTCTTAGTCAGGGGACATCAAAAGTTAAGAAAGCAAGGACGTTTGGCCACTCCGATGGCCTTGCAGCATATTTCTTCGGATCACCCGGGTTAACTATTAGATGATATCCGCCAGAACCGTCTTCCTCGTGTGGCAAATACGGGGTGGCAGAACACATGCAGAATAGTCAGCACTGTCTTTGAGAAGAGAGACACCGAGAAGCTGTTATTTTCGCTGGGAGATTTCGGTAATTTGTTTGAAATAGCTTAAAAACGTCTGTCATTACTTCGTTTTCGGATATTTATTATGAATGGAGAAGGGTATTATGACCGAATTGACTTAATTTTTCCGGTCATTTACAAAAACTTTCGGTCAATGACCGACAAATGACCGAAAAAATCCAGCCATGAAAGACCTGTTTGATCACTTATTAGAGAATCATGATGAGTATTATCAAGACTGTGCGTTGTGCGGATAGGATGGTAAAGCCACCTGGATGTGCATGAGCTTTGATTTTAGCTTTACTCATGTATTGGGACTTTTAGTTTTCAGATATTCTTTTTTGCAAAATGGCTTGACACAATGTTGGGTGTACAGTATTGTGGCACCGTTGATCGTGAGATGGACAGACATGGGGAGATTTACGAGGCCACTGTTGCCGGCTCAGACGCTCGAGTGCACGAAGGAGGCAATTCCAGGAAGTGCCTCATAGACATTACCGCCAACTTCACAGCAATATTTTGGACAACATTCTTTGCCAAATGCGGAACAGATTTCAAGACCACAAACAATAAATGTTCCCCACTGTCTTCGACCACCAGCAGTTTTGGATATACCGGGAAATGTTCCGTTATACAACCTTTTCCCGCATAGTCGCAGGACACTATTCGATCTACCCTGGATGAAAACAGAGCTGACTGTAACTTGTGACATCGCTGATTTTGAAGGAAAAGGTCGCACTGATCTCCATAATTACCATAAGCAGAAAAATCTGAACGAGAGCATGAGGCTGATGTGCACATTGGATGTTTGCCGCTGACCATCATCGTGTTCCCTGATAGTGTCGAGCACGAATTCTCAGCTCTAAAGCCTATGATATATTATTCCTAAATACAACCGGGCAGGCTTGACCTTCGTTATTAGACTCGACTGTCATGAAAATGGACTTATTGTTGGGAACGAAACGTACCGACAATTAAATCTGTATAACAGAGCAATGGGACTCTTACTAAGGAAGAAAAGGATGTTGGATTTAGTGTACAAGTACACTTAAAAGCACTAGTGTTTCTGTATGCTTTCGAGGAATCAGTCGACTGCCATCTGGTTTCTTCTTTTTAGGATGATTCAAACTTGCACATATCTCTATTCAAGTATGTACTTTCCACGATGGGTGCAAAAAGGAATCGATCAGCAAATTTTTAATAGGAAATCGATTTCACGTAAAATTACGCATCCTCAGTCCTTATTCAAATAGATTTGAATCTATTCGTGCTCAACTTTGAATCTATTTGAATAAGGACTGAGGATGCGTAATTTTACGTGAAATCGATTCCCTATTAAAAATGTGCTGATCGATTCCTTGCTTACACCCATCGTGGAAAGTACATACTTGAATAGTGTACAAGTAATGAAGACTTTTCATGAGCAAAATGCATTTTAAAATAGTAGTACAACTCCATTAGGTTAATGTTGCTGTTTTTTTCGTGTGCTGTTTGTAGCTGTTGCTACCTTTGTTTTCCCATAAAAGCTGCACAAATGATCGTAAGAATTTAACCTTCTGGCAATGCGAATCATCATATCTGCCAATTTAAAGATATTCCCTTCACATTGGCTTTGACTAGATTAATTAGTTTTGAGATGGCTGCCAACGCATTGACCTCAAATAGGCTATACCAGGGGTGCAATATTTTCTGTTCAAATGTTGATAGCGCGCAGAAATTTTTATTGGCGCACACATATAAGTTTTGCCACACAGCATTCATATGCATAAAGTATAAAATGTAGAAAAAACATTTGTGCACTCAAGTTTTTGATGACGCGAAGCGAATGCTAGACCACAATTTTGCACCCCAGGGTTGTATCGCCTGAACATCTGCTCTGTAGTGCATCTCCGTTCAATCTCGCTAATGTGTCTGTTAGAACCGCAATTGTTTCGACATAATACGTTCGAACACAAAACACTAGGCTGTCCTAAAGAAACGAATTAAATGACGACCTGAATCTAAGCCGGTTGGTTAACTTGCAAACAAGTATTTTGTAAAATATATTGAAAAACAAGAAAATCAATGCTTATAATATGGAAATCGCTTTCAACATCAAATTTGTTGCAAAAAATCAAATATCAAAAACATTTCTGAAAACATCAAATCTGATGTCATAACATCAAAATTGGCAGCTCTCAATATTGCAACTATGAACTAACTGTGCACATACTGATCTGACCGATTGCAGGGAGCAATTACAAACGAGCAAATGACAAGATTACCCACTCCCACACAATGCTTCAGAGGAAATACTGTAGTGCAATCCAGTAACTGATTTATTGTCACTTGTCCTTCAGCAGACACATGGGAGTACGTTGCCTTTCAATTCGCAACGTGTTCGACAGGATGCTGCAATTAGCGCAATACAAAATTCGGGTTGAATGATATGAGTCGCTTTGCGTAAGTAGGCAAAAATGACTCTGTTCTTTTTTTACTCTCACGATTACACGTGCATCGGTATGCTGCAACACGTACTCTCCGAAATGGGCGTTATCAGAGCTGACAGTTGGAGTGCTCAAAACAGTGAATCGCATTTCTCACACGTACGTAACTCTCTTATATTAAAACATCAATTTTCATGCATTTTATAAGCAGACATGGGTAGTAGCGCGCTACTGAAATAGCGAGCTGCTGTAGCGGGGTAATTTTCAAATAACAGATGCGGTAGCGAGCTGCCGTATTTACGTGATTGTTAGCCGCCCTTGATTGTAAGCCCCATGAAATGATGAAATAAAACTCTATATGCCGCGTCTTACAATCAAATATGTACGGTATCAGCACTTTACCGCTATTCACTACTTTGGAGTGAGTGGCGGCCAACGGAAAAGGTTTTCCATCCGCACAGATTTGTAGTACCTAGTCTTCTTACCGTTTTGCGCTGATTTTGATTGATTTGTTTGCGGTAAGCTAGCAGCATTGGAACAGCTTTATCTCAGGTTGTTTTTGACTTGATCGATCGGTTCCACGTTAGTTCGGAAAAAAGTCAGCATCAGCGACAAACTTAAAGCAGTTGGAATTTGGAAGTATAGGCTGCTGCTACCGGTAAAGCTGTGTATAAGCGAGTTGAAGCTTGGAATAAACATGGCACTGGTTTCAAGATTTCGCGGCATGTGTAGTTACGGCTTTTGTTTTGAGGTGTATGTCAATATGACAGTGTTTGTAGCTTGGTTCGACTTCAGTGTATTTGGCTGTGTGCACAGCCTGTTGCAAGCTTATGTTAAAGTTACTGCACGAGATATGGCATTGGCGGTCTGAAAATAGCACGTGTTAATACTATTACCACATTCAAGTTATTCAATGAAAGCAAATAAAAGATGTCGCAATGACGAACTTTCAGTTGGTGAATGCCAAGTACTTGAGAGCTAACATCATGAAATCGTTGGCCTTATGCAGTTTTGTATTTGCGAGCATACTAAGTTGTTCAACTCACACGAACAAATTTATCGGAAGCGCATTTCAGAAATTCTGATTCGTTAATTTTGAAACTTTCCGGCGTACATCAACTTACTCATAGACCCGAGATTTGCAATTATTTCCAATTTTGCAAATGGTGCAGAACCACCGCCAGAAAGTCTTCAGCATAGGGGCTTTATGTTGGAGCAGGGATCTTGACATTGAAAATTTGAAAAAATGCCATTGATTTATAGTGTTTCATCTTTCAATTTAGGGATCTTGGTGCTTTGTTTGCGGTGGCTAAGCTCACCAAAGACCCCGGGTCGACGGGACTGAAATGGTGTTCTAGTTGGTAAAAGCATAACAAGGCAGTCAAACGTTCTGCCTAAATTCTAGATTGCAGGTTTTCTAAGTAGGCCTATTCTTTTCCCACATGTCCGATTGGGCAAAAGGGTTAACGTTATTCAATTTTAAGAAGTCAGACAAGAGTCATTTTGACAAATTTGAAAATAAGCATGAGCTTGTTGCTCAACATTTCAATTTTTATGTGTGATTTTATCATTCGCGCCTTTTAGTGTTTGGGCACATGACCAAGGACCAGGCAGCAGCTCCACAGGAAAAAGCAGTCTCAAACCCTAAGGGTCAAACATTCAAAAGGGCGTTTTTAAGTATTGCTGCTGCCAATGGACAAACATTTCTACTGGGAAACTAAGTTTTCGTTGCAAACGTGCAGGTCAGGTGGTGCAGTAGAAAACCAGTAAGAGCCAATAAAATTACAAAAAAGACGAAGATACTACATCCGCTTATGAGCAAAAAAATCAGGATTGCTGACTGTTGCAGCGAGCGTTTGTAACCTGTAGTTCAACTTGCACTCGTTTGTCGTGCTTTCACGTAATTTTCAAGACTTCATTGAAAACATGTCGTATTTGCCAATGTGATTTCACAAATAAAATTTCTAACGCGTTTCAAAAATTCTTTTCGTGTGGGGCAAATATTTTCTAAAACATTCTCCCACGCCGTTTTCAAAAATGTTTGCGCCAATTTCTTACTGTAAAGTTGAAACAACGTTGCGAATATTACTTCAGCGTGTAGTTCGCCTAAGGCATGCAGAAAATTGATAAACTGCGCGACTAAACCTCGCACACCGTTGAGTTTACCTCTGCTTTTCCTGCGTTTTCGTTATGACTTGGCCAACAACTGGAACACAAATACCCGCTATACTTTCTGAAAACGGGCGTGCTAACAACTCTATATCCCAGCTGTAGCAACCAATTCTGTCGCACGGCGAAAAGCATCTGTCGAATGAACTGGCATAGTGCTTCGTTTAAATCGGTTGGTTGTATTTTCGTTAGACTGTGTATTTTTCCTACAATTGAAAGAATTTAACACTGATTTCAAATGATCTTTGCATTACTCAAAACATTTTTCATCCCTGAGTAGTCATCTTGCGTTAGGCCCTTCACTCAGGAGTCAAAATTTGTCGTGGTTTCAACGCTGTTTTAACTACTTGTAATATCTCTTACTTACATAGCATACAAAAGCACTAAATCGTATTGCAGAAATATCTTGAGAATGTGCAGAAAATTTAGCTGTCTATCAGCAACGACATAGTGCGACTCACGACTCGCATAAGTAAAGTTTCCTGTTGTCTGTACTCTATGAAAATTTGTCGCATCAGGAGCAATTCTGTCTTTGGGGTCGTTTGATTTTTGCAAAGTGCTTTCACGTCTGTTACTATAACATGTTAGATACAATGGCTGTCAGAAATCTAAGCTGACGTATTTGATTTTTTTCAAACCAGCACGAAAAAATCTTGTAACTTTGTTTGTAGTTCTGCAAATTTCCATGCAAAAATTCTTCAGGTATTACGAAAAAGTACGCAAAACACCGAATGCACTAAGAGGAAAATATAATATTCATAAAGGAATAAAACAAAATGAAGCTCCTTTCATAGGTTTTGTTTGATTCCTTTTTGAATAACATTTCAGGACAGAGGATACGTTGTGTTTCGTGATATCGATTTCCTATCAAAATAATATCCTTGAGTGATTCGCTTGTTTAACACCATTTCGGAGATTAGTTACATGAACACAGATATGTGCAAGTTTCAATCATCTAATAAAGATGAAAACAGAGCCCATTCGGCTGATTCCTCGAAAGCTTTTAGTGTAAACCGAGATCTGTAAATTGTTGATGATGGGAGGGTAATTTTTGAAAGCTGATATGGGTTGCCTAATGCGCATTGCTCACCTTTGAAGCTAAAGCATTCAACACTTGGGCTGCACATTCAAAAACTGGAATGTTAAGTAAACGGTGGTTGGTCAATTCGCTCTCAAGAATCTAAATAACCATTCCTTGCACGCAGGCTATATAAATTACGTTCTATACCAAGCTGCTATTACAAATAACCTGACCATGTAGTCAATAGCTTTTTCAGGGAGTTTTCGCAGGAAACATAGATCAACATAACATTTTTATTCTCCAACGATACATGAAATTTTCGAGGGCGGCTTCAATCGCCCGGTTTGACACCACCCAGGTTGCAGGCCTGATTCAATTTACAAGCCCATTAAACGTCCGGGAAGTAGTTTTGATTTTCTTGTTGCTTGACCGTTCTTTTGAGTTCTATATTCGACTCCAGCGAGAAAACAGCACGGATAAATGTGATAGATAAATCTGCATAGAACGACTCACAAAGCTAGATGCACTCTGTAGATATGTCTACACTTCGAGCTTCGTTGGTATGTGACAAGCTTCATTAATACACTCTAAAATAATAAAATCCTCTAACATAACTTTTCCATAACTATTATTTTCAGATCATGCTTTTTGAAAAAAAGAAGCATCTAACAAAATTGAAATCTTTTCTTGCAAAAAAAAACATTTCAAGTTTAGGCTTTTCAAAATACGAGACCCCACGTCAGCAAAAAAGCACCAAAAACGATTTTAAAAACTGCATCAGGAGCGGTAGATCGCTGCTATTTATATTCAGTAGCGGTAGCGGCACCGCCACCGTTAACTTTAGCCAATAACGGTAGCGGGAGCGCAGCTATTTTTGAAATAGCGGTTGCTCACCTCTTGATTATTGCACAATAATAGGATCGTGGACACTACTCGATAATACAGGCTGGGTAAAAGCCCGACAGAAAAAATCCTGCAGTTCAACGAATTGTAAAGTATTGTTCAGTTTAGTTTAGGTCAGCGTGGTCCACACACTGGCACGCGGGCCGCATGCGGCCCGCGAACCCTTTGCGTATGTCGTATGTTACACAAAGTCATAAATACATTGTATCAGCAACACAGCCCTTGCAAGTCACACATCATTGAAGTGCAGGTCAATATGTCACAATTAGGGGGTAGCAATATCTTTTTATAACTTACGACGTTACAACCTACAATAGCTATACTCTGTCGAGGCTAACGCTGCAGCAATCTGTGACCACAAATCATGCGTTTATTTTTTATCTTTTTTGCAAGCATAGACTCTGTGATTAATTTTCGAGTTAGATTAGAAGATTTACATTGTGGAAGTAATGAATTAATCTTTAGACAAATATAGCAATTTAACAAAAAATGAGTGTCAAAAGAGAAATACCAGGGGAAAACAGAAAGTTCAAGCCTCAAACTTTTTTTGATAAAGCTTTTGCTCAATAAACACCTCTGTGGCCTTTCTTTGTTTTAAAATGTTCACCAGACGAAAAAATCAGCACGTTTGACCATATTCATCATGTAAATAGCGCAAAACAATGCCTCAAAACATACTTGGGCACATATACATGATTCTAGCACGTACAGATTTTTGACAATTTGCTATAAATCACCGCCCAGGAAAAATTTTGTGACTTTGCAAGGGTTCCTCTGCTGTGAAAGAAATATCTAAAAACCAGAACCACCAACTGTTGCGACGTGCTCTACCTGCTGCATGTTGCTGATTTCAACGGGAAACAAAAACCACTGAATGACATTCATTGGCAAGATGCTCACCTGAAATTACTCCAGAATGTATTGCAGCCAGGCAGAGATAAGAGTCGACTGTGTACACAATCGTTCCCCATATCTGAAGATTCTTTTCAGAACCAACACATCCAGACGGACAAGATATGAACTCAGAATATGCTGACCTTGTTGTGCAATTCACTTGTCCTAAAAGTATTTTCACAATGCTTTCATGATTCTCTTTAACTTTAGTTGCATTTTTAACAGTATTCTTAACTACGCGCACTTCAAAAATGTTGAGGTGTATATCATAATCGTATTTGTGAAAACTCATGATTCTGCGCGCAATGAACAGTTTAAAATCGATGCATTTTCAGTTTTACTGAAGTCCCAAGATGAGATATTCAGAGAGAGAGAAAAAAGCGAAAAAAACGAAACAAAAGAAGAGTAAGGTATTAGGAAACCGATGATGATCTTACGCATCTTTAAACCAGAAATAGGACAGTTGAAAAATGTTTACTTTTCAAGTCGAACAAAGCCATGTTCACTTTTTCTTGCGCGTTGAAGCTTGACATCAACAAAAAAACGTAAAACTGCGTATTGAATAACCAAGGTAAAACGCGTAAATTGAAGAAACGGCAAAATGATTTCAGGTTGTCAATTCAGAAAACGTTTTGGCGTTTTGCTGAGTTCGCTTATTGCTAAGGATTATGAAAGTTAACGCGGAAATTTTAAGATTTTTACGCTATTAGAACTAAAACACGTCACATACGACTAAAATATTGTCACAACCAAAAACCAGCTCAAAACGTTTTCCATATCGACATAACTTTCCATGCTTCGCTCTATTTTCATGAGTTACACAATTTCTAAAACCTCTTCACTGCAAATAGACTGTGAAGTACCAAGAAAACGTGGCTATACAAATAAAATATCATAAGAACACTGATGTACAATCGCAGCATTTTTGTTTTTGTAATCATCAAATTTAACTTGATATGGAAATTATGCCAGTCCTCTTTACCAATGTTGGGACCATTTCGTTTAACTTAGTTTTGGAACAGGATACTACCAAAATGTTTGCTATTTCTCAAACAACGTTTCAAGCTGTAAACCCTTTCGAACCTTGCTCATATTTTAGACTTTTCGGATTAAGCCTTTGCTCCAAGAGCTCGACCTTCACTCAATTTTATGTGCGGCGCATATATCGAAAGTTTATAGAATTTTATTCTAACAGTGTTCTGATGCAGTAAATGTGTGTAAAATTATGATGAATTTATTAACGATCTCACTTGGTCTGTAACCACTAAACTGAAAGCTTGGACCTGTCCCTTGAAACGATTCACTTGTGATTCCGTTTTGAGTACTTTGAATAAACCTTTGTCCTTGTGGCGAAGGGTAAACTGTAACGTATCCTCCGGCATCTGAAAAAATTAGAATATGAAAGGACGATAAATTCATTTTTTGAAAGAAACCTCTAATTTAGAGTCTAAATTATAATAACAATTAAATGCTATCGGATTGCTGCAAGTTTCCAGAAATCAGACGACTGAGCTCTACTTTCATAGCATTGCGATGATACGGACTGGAACATATCTTTGTTCAAGTAACTAGTCTGCGCATAAGTGGCGCAGTCGTATCAATCAGCAATTTTGAGAAGAGATCGAGTACTCGTAAAAATACACAAACTCAATTCTGAAATCATCAAGCAAAATATTACGTGTGAACTGCTGAAGACCCAAAGCAAAATAGAGAAAGCAAGCAAACGCAAGACTATAATAAACAAATCAAAACGCAATATGCGATGAGTAAAAAGTAGAAAATAGATCGTTTTCATACAGATTTTTGGACAACTGTCTGATCTGAAGATGCACAACTACATGATGCCAACCACGGAGCAACGAAAGCGCACATACGATCAACGCTGCCGTGACGCTAGTAAAGCAGCCAGCGGGATGCGCAAGCTCTAAGGTGGCCAAGAAACCGTAAATTTAACTGACATAATCTAGGGAGGCCTTTACAATGTCAAATGCTGAAACGGGAGGCGCAAAAGTCGGTAAAAATCTTAGATGTGTGGCACCAAAGGGTATCAAGCAATTGGGCAAAGCGGAATGGCATAAAATATCAATGAACACCACGAATTGACAAAAAAAGGAGACAAATGTGTATAAATATATTTTGCATTTCCTGAATACTGTTCGTGTCTGAAAGGTACCCAAGACCCAGGAGATTACAATTGCGTGATAACATGCAAGAAAATTATGTGTAACCCAAACGAAACGAAAATATATCTATATTTAAAAATACGTAGCTTCCTATATAGAAAATTATGATTGATAAGCGCCATGTAAATAATATTGAAGACCCTATTGTCTAGTCGTGGCAAAACAGCACAGTTCAACGCACAAGTAATAGCTGCCCTTTGCGTGCTCACCATGTTGTCAGTCTTTTTAACGTGCATATATCTTTTCAACTTGCTTAAATTTTGAATTACACAAATTGGAAATATTCGACTGTCAAAACCATTGCCAAGCACAGATGCCATTCCATAAAAATTTTGAATGCAAGTTTAAATAGGAAAAAGCAGATATTTTCAGTACAGACCTATCATACAAAAGTTACAACTACTTCACTGAAGTTTTCATTATCAATGCGGATAGACTTTTTGCACTTCCTGCTGTACTGAAAATATTACACCAATATACGAAATAAGCAGCACGAAGTGGCTAAGGTGCTGTATGTGGATGAAAAATTTGAAGAGTTTGCAACCTTTGTCAACAACCTACCAACCTCGTGTATGAGACAGATGTAACAAAATTTCTAGAGCTGATAAAAAGGAAATTAAAGCAACTGTTTGATTTGGAATAGTCTTTTTTCAACGGCATTAGTCGAAATTAGATCGCTTTTTGCTGCATTTTGGTTTCTTGCAGTGGTTTCCTTTAACGCAGTTGATTATGACGTCAGTTTTGAATTCTGTATAGTAGATCTTTCAAACGTTATGATGAGACTAATAGGTTTGACTAATTGTTTTTCTTGCATTTGATGCTTGAGCAAATATTCGTTTTTTTGGGTGACCTCATACTCTAAGTATTAAAGGATGAGATACAGTTTGAAGCGTGCAGGGTAACCAGACACCTTCAAATCATCTTAAAGTAGTTCCAACAAATATGTGAAAACACTGCTAGAAATCATTAGATATCTGTTCTATACCAGCTTCCTAATAAGGTTTATTACTTACTTGTAATAACACCAGCGTGAATTGCTGCTGGACACACCTGAGATGCACGGGTGTAAATAATAGTTCCGACAACCTTAAGTCGTTTTTGAACCTGTAGGCAACCGGGAAGGCATAATACCTTATACATAAAATTGTGTCCGTACGAGCTGAATAAATCATCAGCAACGAGTAGGCAGCCGATGATGTCAAAAAACCTCCACTCTGGAAAATAATCGTTTACCAGCTGTTATTACATATGAAGATCATCTTCTTAACAATATGTCTTACAAAGAAAAGTACCAAGTCAAGTGTAATCATATACTTACACTTCTATTACATAACTGCAGCAGTATAATGAGTTGCGTTAACTTTGGAACCAACAGAAATTAATGCCTGAAGCAATTTTCATATGTAAGTTTTATCGTTTTGCTCTACTGCCTTTTTGCTATTACAATCCGTTTTGTCTGGTTATTGGAGAAATTTGGCATAAATCAGAGCTAATTACGAAGGTATCTCTATAAGATTGCCTATCTTTAAAAATGAAAGGAAATTTAAAAAAAAAATACTTGTTTTGATCAGCATGCATTTTTCCTATTAAGTTTGCAAACAGGTACAGGGGAGAGTACCATTTGACGCGCTATATTAGGTGGAGAAGCAAAAGACTATAGGTCCCGTTCATATGTGCACCTTTGCATTTATGAAACTGGTGCATGAATAAAATGTAAACGGAAAAGAAAGCAAGGAAATCTTTTAAGTGTCAGTGTGAAAGCATGGATTTTACTTCTGGCAGTTTTTTGTCCACTTAAACGTTACTCCAAGAAAATTACTTCAAATTTTTTATTTCAAATTTTCCACCAGAGGGAATCATTTTTTTCCCTTTTTTCAAAAGGTGTTAATCTGGGAAAGCAATTCTTGAAAGTTTTACCAACAGATGACGTAATGCAATGATTACATAACATATAAGCATTTAGAAAATTGCAATTTAAATTAATTTTGTAATTCCTTTCAGAAGAAAAACGCTCCATATATTTCTGCAAATGGTGGACGCCGATGAAAAAATTAAACGTATTCTCCAAAACACGCCAAACCAGAAATATTTTGTGAGCAGAAAAAAAAAGATTTTTTACTGCGAAAGCTGTTACGCCCAGCAAGAGATGCAAAAGCGATTATTTATCAGAATGTTGGTATCAATGCCCTAAACATACAGGCGTGGTCCTTTTCCTTCAACTCTTTCATTGTAATAATAGAACATTCCATGCGGTCGGCAAAGTTTCAAAAGTGGAGTGGTCATATGTTTCATGATTAATTGATAAAATATGGTGTTGAAATCAGATGTGTTTAAACCCACATTCAGAATATATGATTGCAAACATTCGAGGGTTCCATAAGACGTACTATGTACACGATGACAAAATCAGAGGAAAATTACGCCACCACGAAATTCCAAATAAATGCAAGAAGTCCAGATTTTGCTGGTGTACGGTTTTGTACCATATTTCTGCAGGTACAGGTGCTTGAACGCATCATCCTTGTTTTTTTCATATAAATCGTTGTTGTTTCAAGTTATGTATTGAGAACCTGTTTACGCAGAATTTGGCCAGATGATACTTGCTCTATGGTTCATATTACTGTGATACACATCGTCATTAGTGACACAAAATTTTTTCACGTTTGTGCATATCAGATGGAACCAAAACTTTGGTTTGGAGCAATTTAACACTGTTTGAATGATAAGCGGTTTTGCAAGATACTTAGGCATTTATGGTTGTTTTGATCATAGACCCCAGAGCAACAAGTAATGTTGCGCAGTTCACAATTTACGCATTTATCCATTATCAGCATTTATCCATATCGTTTTATGTCAGAAGAGAAAACAAGAAATATCTCTGGATTTTGACATGAACATTAAAATTAATAACCAGGTTGTATCCAAAGTTGAGAATGCTAATTACTTGGGAGTAGTATTAGATAACAAGCTATCCTGGAATTTGCCCATAGCTCATGTGAAAAAAAAAACAAATATCCAAAGCCGCTGGAGGTCTTTCAAGGATTAGACATATACCTTCCCATTAATTCCTTAATAGTGGTATATTACAGTCTGCTCTGCTCTTATCTCCAGTATGCAATAACTAGTTAGAGATCAGCTTCACCATACTTACTTAAACCAACAAAAATATGGACTAAAATTATAAGATTGATTACATTTAGTTCATATTGGGCAAATGCTGAAAAACTGTATGCACAGCTTAAAATTTTGCATCTTAATGACATTTATAAGTTGCAAATAGCTAAAATGATGCACCAAATCAAACATGGCTATCTACCATCAGCTGTTGACAAACTATTCACGAAGTTGGGCAATATACATTCATATAATACTAGACAAAAAAACATCTCAAGAATATATAGCGCCCAGGAAAAGATTGGCTAGATGACAAAAAACTGTTGCTTATATAGGAGTTAAGTTGCTTATATAGGAGTTAAGACAAATTTAAAAGTACAACCTTTTTATTCTTTGAAAAAGAAGTACAAATTATACCTCCTAGACCATTAGTCTAACCTTTGTTAAAATTCACGCTACCTTAAGTATTCCTCATTATTATAACCCTTCTCACGGGGCAATGTAAAGAACCTTATTAATATAACCCTATATCATCATTAGGCTAGCGGGCGACCTAACTAGAAAAATACATAGTTTGATTAGGTACCCTGGAACATGAAAATATGATTTTGATTGTGTTTCTATTCGATGCGTGATAAAGGTTTGACACACCAGAATAAAATGATTTGATTTTGTCTTAACTTAAAAGCCTGACAGTTATTATGCTTGTGTGCTTATGATGTACATTATGTTTGCTTATTTATCTTATCGTGTTTGTTTTTGTGATTTTTTTATGTGTGGAGTTTTCCGAAAAAAAACTGAACTGAACGTAAAAATCGAACTTTACCTCGCTGTTCAGTTTCTTTCAACCTATACGTTGCGTTGATTTCGTCGTTTTTGATTTGGAGTCACGAATGTTAGGTCTCGTGTGCGCAACACAGCTGGACTACATCGCTTCTTCGAGCTGTTGAATGTTGGTTGGATTAAAATTAAGCCTGTGCTTACATCTTGACACGGCTTTGCTTCTTGTCTTAAATTTTTGGCGTGAGCTAGTGTTTCAGTCTAACAGTAAAGCATAGGCCCAGTCGTTGCGAACGGCATTAGTAAGATTGCACATTTTAGTAATGCACTCTTCTGGGCTACTAGGCAACTTTTACGTTTTTCTAACCCATGTAAATTCTGAAAATTTGATTTGGTTTTGTTGATAATTAAATCTGACTTTTGATTATAGGATCATGTTTTTACAAACAAGCATCAATGCCTACTGCATCTAATTAAACTGTGTCTCTGTGCCAAACTTTCTTTTTGAATTTATGGCAATATTGTTGCACTGGGTTCATGGATTGAACTGAAAACTTGTTGGAATGCAATGTGAGCGTAAACAACATATGAAACACATGTATGTTAAGTTTTTGCGCACTATCACCATGCTAGAATTTCCTGGTTTATTGTTTCCACATCTTCAGATATGAAGTAACAATTTTTAACTAGAATGCGTTTCATAAATTGTTCGTGAAAACCTGCATTATACTAAGTACAACTAACTAAGGGTAGCATAACTGCTTCTTTTACCGTTGTTTATCGGAAATTCACAAATGAAGTGACGTGGTTCACTGTTGCAGGAGACGCCAAGCCACTTCCCGTTATTGCTTGTGACACACGTTCCGCCTTGAATTTGAGTGGGACCTCCGTTGGTTTCCCAAGGGCTGTAACATATTGTAAATATAACGAAAATTCAATACAATTAATTTGCATTGTAATAATTAACAGTTAAAACAAATTTCGCACTTCAAGAAATTTCAAACACAGGTGAATTCAGTATCGTTTATAGTCGGTTTTTGCACTCCTTCCGGAATGTTACGAGTGTTCTACGGGCGCTTTTGAGTAAACTTGTTTTGAATTGTTCAAAGGTAAATAAAAACTGGGAAGAAATATGCCATACAATGATATGATGTTTGTTGCGGGCATGATGCTTTCACGAATAGGCCTAAACGAAATGCTGACATGGTCCAATTATTCTTATAGTAGGCAGTAGGACAAAGTAAGGATAACAGTTTAAATCAGCCATGTCCAACCCGCGGCCCAGTTTAGGTTTTCTTTGTAGAAAAAGTATCCTATATACTGACAACCTGTCCTTGTTTTGACAATCTTGAACTTGACAGTTTTGATGCAGGTGGTTCTCAGTGCCACTTTATCATTGCAGTTAGGATTCGAGCACTTTCAGAACATTAGCTTAAGCTAAATTTAATTTACTAAGATCAAAGTAAACCATGCAATGTGCGGCACACAACAATATGTCATGCAATGTGTGGCCCTGGTCAAGATAGTGACATACTTTTTGGCTCAGTAAGCCATTTGGGTTGGACATAGCTGCTTTAAATAAATACGTTCTAGTTCAAGTACAACTGTTCTCCATTGATGTTTACGTCAAACAGGAAAATAATACAAACATCTTTTACAAAATAGGCATTGGCTCAAAAATGTCGCTCTGAACCACTGGTCTTAACATGGGGACCGCGAACAACTAAGGGGTTCTTGAAGGCAGTTTGAGTGGTCCATGTATACGATTAAAGAGTTAATAAACTTGCTTTGATATTTCGAAAGGGTTAATAGGCCTTGCAGACACTGCGCTTCCCGCTATAATGATCAGACCTAATTTCAAATATTCATTGCGACGTTCCTTTTTAAGGGGTCCCTAATCTTTGTTAGGTCCGTGACCCACAAAAGTTTGCGAAACGCTGGTGTAAAGTAAGATGTAAGTTTGTTCAGTATGAGACTATTAAGTTGGAATAGTGTAATTTAGATGAAAATTTTAGATGGTGGTCGATGCTGACAGCACGTATTTGTATCATGGTTTTCGATTTTTATGCAAACATGAGACCAGAGAGACACTTCTATGGGTGTGCCCAATACTGTTGTAATGAAACTGATGAAACCCTCTGAAGGCACGGCTGCAGTGTTACTTGCGGTAACTTATTCATACCTCCGGATGTTGTTGTACGCTTAGTAAAAGAAAGATGCAGTTTAGTTGGCGCTATTCGCCAAAAGTGTAGAGAACTGCCCCAGGCTTCCAAGGCAAAGCAATAGGTGCATGAATATACACTTTTCAAATGTGCATGTCGTTTACAAGCGCATCTTTGACTTGTTGCCAATGCACAAAAGAAGTCTGTAATCACACTGAGCACACTTTACCCAGACGTAGCGGTTTCGTCAAAATAACATTCAAAAAAAACAGAGACAGTTTCATTTTACAAAACCAAAGCAAGAATAATTGCTATTGATCAAAAGAAAAGGAGCAAGTCAAAAGTGGCCTGAACATATTTTTACAGGGTTACTGATCTTGCCATTATCAAGAGATAGATACCGTAAAGAAATGTGCAGATGGAGGATTACTGGTCGTGAGGACATACAACGCGAACTGAAGAGCTTAGTGGAACATCACCAAACAACAAAAGTGATGAAGTAGTTGAAAGGCATCTGGAACATCCCAAAAAAGCGACGGACGTACTCTGCCTCTAAGGCCGCGGCGCAACAAGAAGTAATCTGTGGAAAATGTTCCACAAAAGTGTGTATAAAATGTGTGAAATAAATTTGACAGAAATAAAAAAATCATTTATGACATTATTTGAAAATTTTCGTGTTAGGTTTTAGGTTCGTTTAATGTGGCGAAGCGGAAAATTATTACATGCGTCAAGAGCCACTTTGGTCGTGCTACCTTGTTTTAAATTCCTGTCATTCTACTGTTAATGGATTACATTTTGAGTCAGAAAATGCGCATTCTGTTGCTAATTCTGCAAAAGATTATACGCAGATATGAGAGGAAGTACATGTTGTACGACATAAGTAAAACGATGTTTGATGAGACTCGTAATGTCATGCTGCATGTTGAGAATGCATGATAAAACCCAATTAGCATGAAAATGTAGCGAGCAACTTGAAACACAATTACTACGTTTACATGTCAAGCGACGGTCCGCCAAAACAAGACAGCCCATTCTGACGTCATTGTACCGTTCGGTTTACATGTCTGAAGTCATTCACGTGTGGCAGACGCGTCGGTAAACATCCACTGTGCAGGCTAGTGAACAAAGGGTTGCATGGAGTTGGAAAGCATCTACACTGATATAC
>Ga0210059_1004633_pt1 | contig 22216 bp, 17 predicted proteins | sample Ectturendosymbi2_FD_188042 | JGI IMG/M metagenome (GOLD analysis project Ga0210059, IMG submission 188042) | Ecteinascidia turbinata endosymbiont from Florida, USA - Sample 2 (SPAdes) (version 2) | ecosystem: Host-associated > Tunicates > Ascidians > Unclassified | place: Key West, Florida...
TAAGGACTGAGTAATTAAGGTAGGGATGGATTAATGAGTTATAGACAACCTTCAGTACAGGTGATGATGTATAATGTTTAAGTTTGGATAGAATTCCACAAGCTCTTGATAGCTGAGTTTTTACTTACTGCAGGCTACTTGGTGAAAATGCAGAAAAATTGTGCTTTCTGTAATGACTATCTTAAACTGTTGATATGGAACTACTGAGTATTGACAAATCAGTTGAGGTGTTTCATTTCATACCAATACCAGTACTTCAGTTGCAGAAACTAATGCAAGTACCGTAGTTTGCTTTTTTAAGATCATGCAGTTATTTAATGTTACATTGCACAGGTTTTTTTAAGGCGTTTTAGGGACCCGATTGGGGTCCCTAGCAGAATTGAAAAAATCGGGTCCCTACAGATCTGTACCGGGTACCTAACATTTTCCTTGAAAAAAAACTGCATTACATCAAAATTCCGAACTTGATTCTTTAAGACTTGGATTGACTTTTCAAAATGAAAACCTACTGAGATGCAGAAGAGTCTGAAAGGTTGATTTGTGAAATATATACGTAATCAAAATTTCACAAGATTTATGTGGCATAGTAACTGTTAACAAAAAGATGATCATAGACCAAAAAAGTTACTGCTGTTTTGGAAAATTTTTCATTTTTGGCAATGGGCAATTAAATACAGTGCTGTACTAATTTTAACCTCTTTAACTTGACATTTCATTTTGTACTTCTTCCTTTTCATTGTTCACCATGTAAACTTTCAAGCACTGTTTTTGCTTTTTTTGGTTTAAGCACCATAGGCAGTTCTTTTACATTCACTGCTCTTTTCTTATTGTTGTTATTTTAACCTTTTTTTATTCATGGCACTGTGTTTATTCATTGCAAACAGTGTATACTATGCTAACAAGTTAATCAGATATTAAACTTGCTGCAATTTCAAAAATTTTAGCTCATAAATCCTGATTTTTGAAGTTTTTAAGAAAAAGGTATGGCATAAAATACACCATATCTTTGATAATGAAGCAGAAAACAAGTTTTAAAAATTTTGGAAATATCGGTATCGGTCGATATATCGGCCCATGAATGACCGATATATCGGTATCAGTCTCAAAAAAGCCATATCGGTCGATCTCTACTTATATATACAACTTACATAGTGACTATGGACATAGTGTAAGACTTCAACGACTTGAGTGTAGAACTCCAACGAGAAAAATAAAGCCTACTACTCTTGCTTTGATCACTAATACTTGCCCTTTCCAGAAAACATTTTCTTCAAACAAGACATTCAAATTGAATTTAGTCATTTTCCAAGGCATTAGGGGAAAATAAAAGCAAGAAGATTCCAGATATATTCAACTTATTGAAAAGTTGATTACCAACATTGTCGAACAGTTTGGCGACTTTCTTTTCGAAAACAGTTGCTGCTCTTTCCTCAAAACCCTTTTTAGTGACAGACATTACCGAGGTCTCAACTGAAGCAAAAAGACACATGCACATGTGTGCACCGAAGATGTGGAAATGTTTGTAGGTACAGGAGCTCTGCTAGGCATCTTTACTTATATTTGTAGGCAACGACCCATCATTCACTTCCACCACTGGTGTGGACGCAGCCGAAACTCAACTGGAATTATTTGAATTCTAATAGAAGGCAGCAGTGAAAGTAATATTTTTTGATTCCACACCTGAGAACTTGTCAAAGGAAGGTATCTCCGAAATTTTTTCCACTCCTTGCAAATACTCAGTGGAAATTCTTACGGTGTTTGGGTCTACCTGCTGCTGCTGGAGTAGCGAATCGTCCCCTCCTGCCAGTTACAGTAAATGTAAAAATCGGGCCCCCACTTGGCTTATACTTCAGTTTTAGTACTTATTTGGTTTTCAGTAGTTTTTTTGCGTTTTTCAGAGTATTTGGTGGTGATTAGTATAGCCATCCACATCCGGATTCACCGTCATTTCTTAGGGCTTTTCTGAGTGTTGCTAGCAACCCCCTGCAGTGAGCAGTCGACCTTTTTCAGCTACGTTTTCCCTCCAAGCCTAAACATCTAGTTACGCCACTGACTGCTGACAGTCCGCACTGTCAAAAAAGAAGCTCATAAAGAACAAGTTTTGCATCTCTATCACAAATAAAACCTTAACCATTACATTCTATTCACTGTCACTACATTGGAACAAAAATTTAGGTAACTGCCACAAACGTAAGAAGCACAAAATGCCATTGCTCCCACCAGCAGAACAATAAATAACGCACGCTGACAGCATTTGTTAATAACTGTATCGATTTACTAGATTTTGTATATTTATATACAGTATAATCGTATTAAATTCTCATATTACGTTTTTTGTAAGAAAAATCCGAGACATGTCTCACTTGCATGATTTTATGGGAGTGACCGGACCTCGAAAAATTTTGACATTTGTAACTGGACCCTTTCTTAAAATAATTGAATAGCCCTAGCAATTGAATAGCCCATGCTAGCAGCATTATCCCACAATAAAAACACAGTTACTTCTTCTGAACAATACTGCAGTTTTGTTAGCGTTTCTATTACGTAAAACTCCTTTGATATTTTAGATGCGATTTTTTCCATTTAAATTTACTTTAACAAAATCATTCAGAAATCAGATTGCTATTGAGTACTTGCCAACCAACCCAGTAGCAGACCCTTGTCCAACCCAGTAGTAGACCCTTATTTCTTTGCTTGATGGTTACTATAGCAACAGCTCAGGAGGAAGATGTTTTCAAGATTCAAAAAAATTAAAACTGAATTGAAGGGTCGCAATGTTCCAAGAGAGTTGCCCACACTAAGCATTCGGTGCATTAAAAATTGTGGTAATCAAATTTTAATGAATTCCTAGATAATTTTGTTATGAAGGCCAGGAAAAAACTTTTTAAATTGTTTACTGTGCTCTGTTCAGTCTTAACTTGATTCGCTGATTGAAGCATTTTATATGTTTTTCAATAATGACACCATAAGGGAAGTGTAAAACACTCCTGTCGCCACGGGGAGCATTGGTGGGCTCACTCAGCCCTTCCAAATTGAAATATGGAACACTGTAATCAGTGGAGATTTTATCAAATTTTCAGAATGTCAAGTCCAGTTGCGCAAATGCAAAGCCTCCTATAGTGAAGACTTTCTGGTGACAGTTCTGCTTTAAATCTCACATGCTTTCGCCTGACTGTTTCATTGCGATTTGCGTTCGATTCTTAGCAGTTTGAAGAAGTGACAAACGCGTGAATCGTGAACCTACTAGTCGCAACCATTTGGGTGCGTTTTACTTGACATGTTTTGTTTGTATGTGTGAGATTTTTACATCCGTGGTGAGTCACAACATGGTCCAAATGTTGTGCTTTAACGTTATTTATGCCCTCATACATATCAGTAGCGCAGCCAAGAATATTGTTTGGGAGGGGCCAGTCAATGATGCCAGTCACTGACGTCTTTCTAACACAATGGTTCTCAAACTGGGGACCGTGAAGCACCTTCCAAAAAAATCAACACGACACTCCTGAAGAAAAAAATTTTGTGTAAAATAATGTTTTCAGGCAACTTATTTTTCCAAACCAAACTTAACAAACACAATTTGGAGCTATGGTAGCCTAATTCTATTACGAAATCAAACATTTACGCTTGCAAAAGTGGGCATTATAGGGATGCAGATAAAGAGGTGAGTTCTCAAAAGTTTTTCAGAAATTGGAGTCAGAGTTCAAAAAATTTAGGAGTCAAGGATAAAAGATATTTGAGTAAGTCACAAGTCAGAATCAAAGTTTCGAAAGTACCAACAAGTTTTCAGAATCCTAGTCTGAGTTAAAATTTAGCCCTGGATTACTACCAACATGTTGTTTCATGTTTATTTGTGTTGATCTTTTAAAGGGATCATGAGCCATTTGAAAAGTTGCTAATGGACTGTTGCATAATTTTAAAAAAGAATTTGGGAACCACTGTTCTAACAGTTGAAAATTGATACAAAACACCCGTAAATATCTTAGCGAGTTTGTTTCGAGGTGGGCTATGGCCTTTTCGGCCTCATTCTGGCTGCGCCACTGACACATATGTGCAAGGTGTTTTGTTTTTTTGAGCACAGATAAGAAAAATCAGATTTACATGCAACTTATGAAACCGTAGGCCATGTGTTGTGTCAAATATTTAACCATGACATTTCCGGTTGGTTTACCTGCAAAAATTGATAATCCTGTTCCCACTAACCAAGTAAGATTTTAACAATTCCGTGTCATTGAATGCTTTTGCGTCGAAGGCACAGCAACAAGCGCAGTGATCGTGGGGCACTCAGTAATGATTTAGAATTTTTTATTGACCATACTTTTAGAGTGTCCACATTGTCATTTTTGGCTAAGCTCAAACTGAATAGCGCTTTTTCATTTTTCCTTGTAACAGTGGGAGAGGGGGCCTCACAAGTCGATTAGCCTAGGGCTTTGCATCAGCTAAATCCAGCCCTGGAGGTATGTTTTCAAGCTTTTAAGACAGTTAAATGAACGTTTTGCAGATGCGGTTGTAAAGGGCAAAGTAGCCTGATATGAGTAGCAAAGTGTGAATGTTCGGATAAAACTCCTTTTGCACTTTAATCTTTTTTCGTTTTTCATCTGCGCTTCTTCATTGTTTAAGACTACATTTTTCCTGTCCTGCATGCCCTGCATTTGTGCTTTTGAATAGTAATTCCGTAAGCAAGACCGCTTGCTCGAGCTCGCCACACCAAGTAATGCTGACATATGCTTCTATGCAAAACATAATATTGTTGACTGAAAACCACAATATAGCAGTAGCTATGGATTCCTGCTCTGAGAGGTCACATTCACAACCACAACGTCACTTTCATGAAACGGATGGTTTTACTTCACAACTAGCGCCTCAAAGCTTGTCTCCGGTTCTGTGTTGGGAGTTTTTGGAAGCATGATATGTTGATTGGTTAAATGTTTTATCCAATATGACGCAGCACAAACGCATGCATACAAATTGTTATGAGAAGAAGTTCATGTAGATGTAATGCAGTCTCGAGAAATAACTCTTTGTGTGCAGTACGTTAAAGCCATTTTGTTTGCAAAAACTTCGGGAGGGGCATTTGCCCGTTCCTGGTTGCAGCCCTGTTCCCACTTCATTTTATTGCATTATAATACTGTCCTTTTGTTGTTTCTAGGTACTGTTTATGTTTTCTTTCACTGATGCTTGTTATTGAAAAAATGTTGTGAAGATTCCTGCTATATTTTCATTTTTGGTATGTTTTCTCTAGGAATTGTTCATGTGTTGCTTTGCTAATGTTGAAGGCAGTGGCTACATGTCCACCAGCGGACCTTCATAATCATATTTGAAAACTTATTCATCCACTGCCTGTAACGTGACAGTAACGCACGATGAGTTGCAGTAGACTACACTAGGCTTGGTAGAAATGCACTAAACCTAACCACTAAACCTTGTACTAAACTGTAAACCTAATTCCTAAACTTCATACTAAACCTAAATTGTAAATCTGAATATAAAAGTTTGGAAACTTGAAAACAGTAAAGAAAAACTGGTCCCATGAAAATTGCAACCATTAGGGGAGGTGTGGGACCCATGGAACGTTTTTTTTCAAATGGGTGTAGAACCTAGATTATCCAATGAACGTTGCTGAAATTTTGTTCACTTGAAGGTTTATGGAGCAAAATTGTTCATTCCAAGTTTTATAAATATCAATGAATATCTTATATTGTTTTTTTTAAGCTAGAAAAATTTTCTATTTTGTTCTGTGGGTCCCATCCCAGTGGGACCTTCAGAACACCCCATAGGGACCAATGGAACAAGTCCTTATTATAATTAATAAACAAAAACTCTATCTTGATGACGCTTGCCAAATATTTTGGGTATGCTCTTTTGTGGTCAAAAATAACTTATCAGCAAAATCACTCACATCAGCCAAACTTTTTTTGTTGTAGATATATATAAGTGGAACATACAAATATGAAAAATGTGAATCATTTGAGTGCTTTGTCAATGCTATTTCATTACGTTTGAACAAAATTCTATTAGCATCATTCAAAAACTTTATAATTTTAGTTGCAAGTCATATTTTATGTGTAAACTAAGTATATGAACTCATAATTTTTATTGAAACTTGTGCAAAAACACCACAAAAAACAATTAAAAGTTTACATATTTTTAGGTTTGCTACCTCTGGAACCAATGTTTGGGCTGTATTACAGTAGCCTACATTGATATTGAGTGCACGTAGAAAATAGCTGCAGTGTTTACCCTGGTTTCATCTAAATTCCAGATCACTTCCAATGAAACTTCAGGGCGATTATACAAGGTTTTCAAATTGTTTAAAAAAAGTTTCAAATTATGAGGATCAAAAGCCATAGTTCATGTTAAGCTTCTTGATTCTACCTTTCTGAGGCTGAGACCCCCACGTCACTTTCTAAATTCTCTCAGCTAATCCTGTACTGCTATTTGTTTCCACTCCAATGATTTTTTAATATTGTTATCCTTAACTTTAACACATTTTAATCCAAACAGACATGCTTTCTTTTTGTTCAATGAGTATATTAAGTTTGGTAAGAATGGTTCTTTAGAGCACATTCTTCTTGTTTGGTAACACAGACACTTGCACAAAATATACTTTATGTTAACCTTACCTTAAAGCTAAAATGTCAAAAAGTGAAAATTAGTTATCTAAATTGCGATCACAGACTTCCTTGAAATCATCTCCCCATTACTCAGTGCAAAAGTTTTAGATCAGCTGTAAAGATGTATTGTGGCCAGTGGAATACCACCTGTCTCAAGTTCAATGCATTTGTTTTTTTGACATCATAAAACACTTTATTTAGGCTGTTAGCAGTAAATAAACCTCTGTTGGTCTATCTTTTCTGAAAAAAACTTTTGCAAAAACAAGGAGTTACGAATTGAGAGACCAATGGAACACCTGCGTTCCATGGCTCCCATCAACACCTATTTTTGAAAAAGTGCGCGATTTGACCCTGCATCCCCAACCTATCAACTCAATTTTCACTGAGATATTTTTTTAGCTCCCAACCTATCCTGGGAAACATTTGGAACTTTCTGCATTGCAATTATGACAGACAAAGAAATCGCTAAACGATTGCAAAATATTTTACTTTGATGCCTCAAAAAAAATATGCTTAATTTTTTTCAGATCAACACAGATTCTTCCTGTTAAAAGACAACACTATTGTCCATAAATACAATATTCACAACTACAGCAAGAGAATATGGCCACCAGCTTGGGAGTAATTTAAATGTTTCTTCAGTCCCCGTGTTCCAGGTCCCGCACTTCCCCCTATTACTACCAAAACGAAAGGCACCAAGGTCAGAGCCGAACCAAAAACTATTTGAACAACAGACGTAGACGTGTCTGCTACGCTACTATGATGGCAGGGGCGCATCCAGGGGTCTGTTTAGCAGTCATGATAGGCCCTTTTGTACCGCGGGTACTCGGTCTGATAAAAGATCAAATAATGTCACTGCAGGTCTAATGCGGATGGTTTGGAACAGGCAACAGCATTTCCCTTGTAACGTTGCTTAGTACTATTAAGAAACAACAACGTCCCTACCTTGTCTAAGTGGTGCCTGCACAGTGAGATAAAACAATCAACATGTTTGAACACTCTAAATTGATACTGCGTCGAACATACTTGTTTCGGAATTCCTATTCTGGAGTGCTAGGTCCAATGCAAGCAAAGCTGTCAGAAACTCATACACTGCCACGCACATGCAGAGCTGTTTTGTAGTATTTCGCTTCATGGCGGGAGGACACAGTCTCCAATCCTGATCGTTTTGTTTTGCAGTTTCGGCCAAATTTTATCTGCTGTTTACAACTACTAGGTTATGGCAAAATTGAATACGTTTAGGCCTTCCTCCGGGTCACACCAAGTAATGCGGGTTCGTTTCCACTGAAGCTATGTTTTTACGGAGAATTTTTCATTGAAAAGAGCAACAGCATAGCCTTGGAAATTGTGGTCGCATTATCGGGACAAAATATCAGTCAAACGTTGTATTTCGAAAATAGCCTTTTTAGAATTGAGCAGTTGATGATGTTGTTTGCTGTGCAAGAAGTCCTATATTGATTTCCAGTAATTCACTTTTATATTACGATGTAAACTCATCAGAGCAATTGCAGCTCAATCGTCCTCCGCAGTGATTTCTCAAGTTATTTTAGTATTTGTAATACCATCATCTTAATAGAGAGCGCTCCACCAGCATCGATTTTACAAGTGAATAGCATGTACGTATGGATAAACAGCTCTTCATTGCTGTATGGCCTACATTTGCTGAATGTTCGACAAGCTAAGTATCTTCTCAGCACCATTTTTGTAGGAACAAACAGCAATTGTGATGTAATAAATGTGCTGTCACCAAAGGCAGTGATAACTTGGAAATCTTTCCATGTGTGTTTTGACAATGAGATCAATGTGTACCACTATCGGTTCTAATAGTTAGTTGCGCTAGGCTACTAGCCAAGTTTGGTTGGGTTTTAAGTAGAGCTTGATTGATAAGGCTTTTCTGGGCTGATAGTGATGTTTTATTTTTCATTGCCGATAATCGCTGCTGATATTTTGCAACGCGAAACCACAGTTAAAAGCCAGTACTTCAGTGCGATAAAGAACTGTATAACATAGAATTCTGCACAAATCTGGGTCACTAAGATGGTCAATTACCACGGCATGTAGGCTACCCTAATTTGTTCATATGCAGCCATCTGCTCACCGCACAAAAACATGAAAGCTAATGTTACGTCATAGACCGGTTTATTTGGATGATTGCGCAGTGGTCTGAATATTGCGCACTATTTGATGCAGTCGGAGGGCTGCACGTCGTAAGGGACAGTACAGAGAATTTGCATTAATTAATCATAGACAAAGTAGCAACTTGGGTTTCCGAACATTCTGTGAAGAAAAGTAGCGTAGCGGCTTTTATGAGCAAATATTGCCGATATACCGTGTATGGTAGAATTTTGCTGATATGATACTTTGGCAACTTCGCAAAATTCTTCAGTCGATTTCTAGTCTTAAAAGAAAATGTGGTTTGATGCTGAAAAGTGATATCAAAAGTTCCCATTCCGTGACAGACCCCTTATTCTCAGGATAGATGCGCCACTGTATGCTGGTGCTGCTAAAGTGACAAACTCAGCATTTTATTTGAACTGTGCGTCATTGCCGGTGGACCTTTAGCCACTTCTAATGTTTAAATGATGCAATTTTATGCATAATACATAATTTTCATTTCATTGTTCTAGGTATTGGTAATAGAAGCATTTGTCTTTTTATGAAATTGCAACTTAAAAATCTGATGTTGAAGAAGGTCACACCCACAAATTGATGTTAACAAGGCTGACCTCAGCGGCAACACTGATAGTGAGGGAACTCAAAGCGCAAAAATTAGAGAACTCATGCCAGAACTCTAGCCCTCCCCATACATTTTGGTTATAAATGCAAATGAATATGGAGTCAACACACCAAAGTATCTAACTTTGCCTGCACCGATGGAATTTAACACTTTGGCGTCCGGCTGCTTTTGGGGATTTTCGGATATAAAAACGCCTAAATGCACGTGGCTTTGCACGGGAATATCTCCGCTCCTGTTCGGGTTACGGACCTGGTTGAAGCGTCAAAAGATGCGGCAAGTCTTTTAGTCTGCACTCGAAAAAAAATTTTGCTTGGGGGTGCAGGTTTTTGTGAGTGACGTCATAAGTGGAGGACTTTTAGGCCACATTAGCCCACTTTGCCTGGCCCTGGGCGCCAACCGTTAGGTGGTAGTATTTCGCTGAAGTTTTTACTGGAAACTAGGCTACAATCCGAGTCTTGATAATTTGCATGACATGCTGGGGTTTTGGGTTAAAAAACTGTGATGTAAGTTAGTAAAAATATTTGACTAATTAGATAATTAATTAATTTGTTTATTTTAGATCATAACTTTTGAACCAGAAACGCTAGAAAGTCGATCAAAGGCTCAAAAGACTCGGACTTGAGCCTACTTTCCAATGAAAACTTCAACGAAACACTTTGGCTTAGCGGTTGGGCCCTAGGCCAGGCAACATGAGCCAAAATGATCCTGAAACTACTTCACTTATGACGTCACTCACAAAAAATCCGCATCCCCCAAACCAAAAATTTTTTTTCCGAGTGCAATCTACTAGATGGGCCGATCTGTTTGAGCCCTTGAACAGCTCTCTAGCGCAATCGGCGGAGGAGCTAGGGCATTGGTAAGGCAACCGAAAACTGCTGTTTTTTAGGCCAAAATCCAAGTACGAATATATCGTACGCCGGCTCTCAAAGTGTTAAGAAATTTGTGTGTGGGTGGATCATTGTTCAAACCAAATTTTTTAAGGCTGTAGAATGTAAGCTTTTGTTAAAATATTTTTAAATAGTATGGTAATCTCTCAGTTAAGTTCGCAACTTGAATCTGAGGAGTATGTGCGAACTTAGCAATTATGCTTTATGCTCTACACAAAAAGCGTATTATTACGTAATATAGAATGATTGTACATGTATCAGCAAAAATGAAGACGCTGAATTGCTGATCAGGGTTGCCAATTTGGCTTTTTTGAAGCCAGAATTTGAAACACCTTTGGCTTTTTTTGGAAATCAAAAAGCCTGACAAAATTTGGCTTTTTTGAAGCCAGAATTTGAAACACCTTTGGCTTTTTTTGGAAATCAAAAAGCCTGACAAAATTTGGCTTTTTCTAGCTTTTTTTCAGTCGAAAAGGCTTAGCTCTGGCAAAATATTGTCTGAGCTACATATTCATTACAAATCTTTTCTGACTAGAGTCTATGACGATGCAGGGTACAAAAAATATTGCAAAGATTTTGCTGTTGCCCTAAAAATCATCGATGTTATTTATAAAACAAATGTAAGACAGTGTAATTACTGGGAAAGAATATGCTTCGAAAGATTGGAATTGTATTATAATTGTAGTGATGTTTCTGACGAGTTTTAATTATGCATTGTTCATGTGAATATGCCTTAAAATTGGTATTTGGCTTTTTCTTGCTTTTTTTGGAAAAAGTCTGGCTTTTTTTGGTGAAAAACAGGTTGGCAACCATGTTTCTGATCATCAGGGCTGAAGTTTCTAGACTGATTGTTGCATTGACTGAAGCTAACTAATCTTTTTAGCAAGGCACATAGTGTTTACTTATATTATACTATTCACATATAATGTCAGGTAAAGCCAGCGTTTGAATGAGTCACAGATTGGAATTAATCTCTAAGTTGAGCCAGACAAATCCTCCAAGCAAACGAGGCATCGCACGGCAGTACAAAGTTAGTGTGGCTACTATTAGAAAAGTCTGGGCGAAGTGAGAAGTTATTCAAAAACGTTCTGATCTGATGTCTGAAGAGACGAAAAAGAAAAAATTTAAAACATTTGTTGGGAGGATTAAAGAGATGGAAAATAAGTTATACCTTTAAGGCAGGTGATTTTGAAAGCAAAGCGCAAAAGAGAGCATAACATGCATCAGCTGACCATTCCTGACTTGTTTAAATCGTGAACTTTAGCACCATATTGTTGCTTGATTAACTTTTTTCATGACAAGTTGTGTTGCCATGTTTGATTCACTGCAAATGCCAATAAATTAGTAAAAAAGTTAAATCCAGATTTTTTGAATATTTTTTGTGGACTTAACTGGGATGCGAACTTAACTGGGATGCGAACTTAACTGGTATGCGAACTTAACCGGGAGATTACTGTATATCTCTGTGTTATTCTGTTTGATGTATTTACGATTTTGGGTATAGTGTGCAATAGACCCGTGATTTCTCCTCATGGCAATTTGTTAGATAATGTATGTGATTTTTGTGTGACTGAAGATTGTAAGAAGCATGAGTTGTTATTGTATAGCAGGGGTCACCAACATGCGGGCACCAGTTCGCCCGCACAAACCATGTGGGTAGCATGCGGGCTTGTTCTGACAATAGCAAAAACATGATCACTGTCTTCACATTGATGAACATCTTTAATTTTTATTGATAACATAATTGATGACAAATTGAGCAAATTTACATTTCAGAAGTGTGTGTTTCAAACCGGTAGCCCTTTGCATGAATCTGCACCAAGAAGCAGCTCTTAGTTTCAAAAAGGTTGGTGACCCCTGTTGTATAGAATTCATGTAAAAGAAAAGTTTTCTTTCTGTAAAGCTGAGCTGATGGTTGGAATGATGAGTACCATTAAAATTGTTGTACATAGAAATGAGTAAGAATATTAAGCTATGTAACAAATACCAGGAAAACTAATCTTATGAGATGGGGCTAAGTGTTACAATAAAAGTTGTAGGCAGTATCATTCCCATAAGCATAAGGTGGAATTCTAACTAGTAGCCATTTCAAGAGTTATCTATCTTGTCAGACCAAATCTGTCCATGTCGTTAGGTGAACTCCATAAAATTATTCTGAACTAAAGGCTAAATTGGCTGTATTCCCACAACATTTTGCAGATTTGGAAACCTCAGAATTGATTAGTCTTCTAGGTTTCTTACACACATGTGTAACAGGATACCATATTTGCTTGATTGTTAGATGCCCTTGATTGAAAACTGCACAAAATGGTCTTAAAAAATTAATGTAAGTCACACTTAACGTTGGTTACCTAAGCATCTGAGAGACACTTGCATACCAGCAGGTTTCGTGTTTGATTGGCAACCCTAGTGGTGATGCTTACACCACTACAACTGCCTTCTGTTCATCATAATCCCTCTGTGATGGATGTGCACGTGATGCTAAAGAGAATAGAATGCATAAAGAGAGTTTGGTCAACAAAACATAGCCAAGGAAAGATTGAGCGGCATCTCTACCTTTCGATAAGGTAAAGAAAATGATGGAAAAACTTTATGAGCAATGGCTTACAATCGAAGAAATATGGTATAACAAACACTCAAACTGCTTGTAACCTCCACCATTAAATGCCAGCAGACATGTGGAACCATTTACATTTCTAAAGAACATGCATCTGGGTAAGTATTCTAAGAAGTCACTGCATCCATCTTTTACTGAGTATGAACATCATAGCATCATACTAAGCTCTTGTTTCTACCCACGTCGAGGATAGCTTCGTCTCGTGTGTGTTGGGACATGTATAATTGCCTCAAGTATGATAAATTCGCAAGTGTCTTTGTATTATATATGTGCGCTAGCCATGTCTTGTGGGCCTTGCAGCCGAAATCAATAAAACTGTCTTCATCTTTTGTTACAAGTGACCTTGAAATTCTGTTTTGCTATAGTGGTAGACTGTTTTTGACACATTCAAGTTTTGACATGTTAGTGTTTATGTTATGTTGAAAAATAAGCCTAGTTGTTAAAGTTGTTCATATTTTGCTCTTTCTGCTTTACATCTGCTGATCAAAGACGCCATTCAATTGCTATGGGATCAACTTCATCATCTGATGTTAGTAATATCCAAACATTGATAGATAATCAAATACATACAAACAAAGTTATGATATTTTCAAAAACCACTTGCCCATACTGCACTTTGACAAAAAAGCTTTTTGAAGGTGAGCCTAATGCTATTACAGTGTATTGCATGTTGTGCATATTTTTAAGCATCGATATTGTTAATTTAATTAGTCCGTATATTTCTATATTTTGTACCATCAAATATTTACAAAACTCATGTTTTTGCAGTTGCAGGTAGCATAGGTGTAGGAACAGGCAAATTTTTGGGGATGCAAAGGATTTTTGCCTAAATCTTCCCAAACTTGTCCGAAAAAAATTTGGGCTACTTTTTGTGTGAATATTTTCTCATGAAGACCATTTTAGGAATGACCTCCAAAAATAAGTCATGTGATTTTGGATGCCATTTTTCTCAAATCAAAGCATGTTGGATGCCATTTTTTCAATCCAAGCATGTTGGGCGCCATTTTTGCCTGTATTTACAGAAAGTTTGTCCAGATTTTAGGGATTTTGCAAAGGTTTTCACAGATTTCTGTGGATTTTGCCCAGATTTTCAGGAATTTTGCCTGGATTTTCACCAAATCAACACTTTTGGGGGTGCACCTGCACCCCTTCCTCCTACACCACTGGTAGGTAGCTTTAGTTTTTCAAAATTTTTTGACTGTTCATATAAGAAATGTACTGTACAAGTATCACAAAGATGCTGGAATGTGAAAGGTTGATGAGAACGATAACCTACTGATATTCACAGGGAAACTAGCACCTCTTGCAATGACCAAACTAGCTGATGTGAGTAGGCACTTGTTTTTGCTATAATGTGCATCATTGCATACCATTTTCAAGCATAAATCTGATGAGAACCTGTCAACCTTTATCATGTGAAAGTAAAGTTAAGGGTGCACTCTCTAAGAAGAATTTTCAAAATCTGACAAAAATAAAAGTCCTTGTGATCAGTGAAATCAGTTTCACTTAAATGATGTGCAGTAGCTCAAATTAGATTCTTTCAGTTTTATTGGCTGAATGATAGAAACTCATGTTCAAATGCATTTGATTTTTTTACTCAAGAAATGAAAACAGTCCTAATAATCATTCTGCAGTGAAACTACGACAGTTGGAGAATTCACTGAATTCATAATAAGCTTCACTTATAAAATGAAATTTGACATGGAACAAATGGTTAAGTTTATGTATAGGATTTTATATTTAATGGCATCTTGCAACTGCGTTGAGCAGTAATTGTTTAAATGAGTGGATGCAAAAACAGTTATTTCCTATATAAATGAAATGTTTCGGCTCTAGCTACTTTTTGATGTCGAACTACGCCAATGTCTGTTTGGTTTGTGTCACAGAACTGAATGTGCCATTCGAAGTTATGGAACTGAATCAGCGAAATGATGGAGGTGAGATTCAAGCTCAGCTGCACAAGATAACAGGAGCTCGAACTGTTCCTAGAGTTTTTATAAATGGAAACTGTATTGGTGGTGCAGATGATACGAAAGCTCTCCATCTTCAAGGAAAACTGTTGCCACTTGTACAAGGATAAATCAATTTTCCTAATTTTTTTGGGGTTCTTGGTTTCATGATGTTTTTGCATTTGCAAACAAACTACCATTGTTGCTATCACTGGGTGGCACATGTGACATCTGCCACAGTTGCAAGTAAAAATGTTATGTTGAAATTAAGCCCAAGCATGTGGACATGATTTCAGAACCGTGGAAAACAAAACCACCTGCCTGGTTTTATGAGACAGCTTATGTGGTGCAAAACTGACAACTACAGTATATTTTGTCGTAGTTAAAGCTTCGCTTCATGATTACTGAGTTAAATAGTTGTGCAACACAGTGACGGATTTACGCATAGGCCATGGCCTGTGGCCCCGCGCAACTCCCTCCTATAACGACTCAAATAACTCAAAATTTGGCAAACTGCGTAGCAGCATAACTTCACAATTCAGAGTAGAATTTGCCTAATTCGTCACCTCGGGGGGATTAGAAAAAAGTGACGAATTAGGCGAACTGACGAATTATGCAAACATGTGAAAACTCTATCATAGTAACTCGTATACATAGTGCTCTTATTTGCAGTAAAATACAAGTTTATGACATTATGGTTGAATACAACAATTACTTCCTCTGCTCTGTTGGACTCCTCCATATAATCAAGCATATTTTAAATCTTTGATAAACTTTTCCGCGTTCCCTCAATGTGGGATCGGGTCGCGCTTCGCACCTCGTGTAAAAATTCGATAAACAAATTGCGAGGTGCAACAATTCTGAGAAAAAGATCCTTAATTTGTTTGAATTCCCATACGTACTAGCTGCTTAGACATCAAAAGCGTAACTGCAAATGACGAATTAGACCAACAAAACGCTTCTCAGGGATAGAAAGAGGTGACGAATTAGACGAACAGAAATGTCCACAAAAGATAGAGATTTGCCGGGACCGACGAAAAAGTGACGAATTAAGCGAATTGACCAATTAGACGAGTTCTACTGTACCTTGAAACGAGTGAAAAACTTATCAATACAAACAACATGATAATATTGTTTGTTACGCAATTCTGCGTTAGAATCTGATGTTACGGCAGTCCTGAATTGCGAAAAATTTATTGATAACTTCGTCTGCCTGAAGGCACCAAAAAACTTGTGTGATAGACTGAGCTGTTGGCTATGTTGGTGACAAACATTTGTATCAGTTGATGCAGATAATTATATATTGCCCTCTTCTTCATGGATACTATCGCTTGTGCTAGAGAGGGCTGCCTGTGGTAACGGTTTCAAATGTGCTTTTGCGGAAATACAGAGCAGTGTTGTTGCCAGATATTTTGATTGGGGTGATCAAAAACGCGGATACCTCGCTTTGCTCACGAATTTGAAGAAATGTTCATTAACGTGACGTCATTTTGCTTCAATGGCCCACGTGTGCCCCGGTCTTGCAGTATGCAAAGGTAGAGTTTTAAAGATTTATAAAATTTCGTTATGTTGTCAGTGGTGGGTTTCAGTTGTCAAAGATGCAGTAGTAAATCATTTACCGTAGTCATTTCTGAAATACTAGAGCCATAGTCACTGCAGCACAGTGGTCTAGTAGTAAGCGATTTATCAATTACACTGTTCCTTGTGAGCCTTGATAGGCAAATTCATAGCGTGTTTGATGCAGATCCTGCGTTTTGTTGTTACCCACTAGCTTGCCAGAATACAATGCTTGCTTGTTGAAGCTCTAGATGTTAGTTAAATCAGCTAGAACAGTTTCTCGTGACAGTGGGGTAGCGAGGCCAAGTGCCGCCCTTTCCACGCCTCAAATTTGGTAACAAGAATTTAAAATGAAAAAGGGTTAATCAAACACACACAAAGTGCATTGGCTCTTGTGTTTCATTGTCGATTTATGATTCCTGCTTTTTCTGCTTGTAGCCACCTTTCAAATCATTACTCTTGCTATTTTTTCTGCTTTCTTATATGATAGGCCCGACATATTTTGTCGAATTTATTCCGTTGGCTTTTAATTTCTGGTAAGCCGCATCACTCGGCTTTAATCGTTTACTCCGAGATTTCTCAACCTGTGGGCCATGGAAGAATTTTTGACCGTTCACGGCCTGGTAATATGGAAATTGAGTACTCTTTGTATGTTGAACCCTTTAATGTAAACGTTGTTAGCTTATGAGCTGCAAATGACATAATACGCTTTTTGTTGTCATTATGCGTTAGAGATTGCTGCAACATGGAAATTTCAACGTAGCCTACTACGTTGTGCACAGTATGCAGTTACTGAAGGCATTGTAAGGCGGCCTATGTTGCCATAAAAACGAAATCCACATGCTTGCAAAAGTTGAATGCCTGGTTTTCTCATTCCAGGGATCAAACAAAAATGTTACGAACAATGATGGCAGCATACCTACTTTACACATGTAAACATTTATGTATGCTAGTATTTCGTGTAGTAGCCTATCCCCATCTTTAACTTAAAAAAGTGTATATGCTGCATATATTAGGCTATAATAATAAATTTAGTAAAATTTCTCGTTTCAGTAGTATGTTTCCCTTAGTATATACAAAGACTTCAAACTTTAACTCACGCTGGGCCCTGTTAAGGTGCGTAACCCATTTTAATAAAATAGGCTTAAAACCGGTTTTACTTGAGAAGCGCTGGCTTGCAGCCATCATCATGACCTGCAAACGTACGCAGTCTATAGCTGTTGGGTTAGGATTCTTCCAATTACGCTTACCGTATGTTCGGGACCACAAGGCGCAGTATCAAAAATTGAATGCTAGCTCTACTTTTTCCGTACATAAGGCGCACCGGATTATAAGGACAATAGACAACGGTTTATTGTTTCATATGACTCAACCAACAAACAGGAGCACTACAAGAAACCATTACACAGAGCAAAATAACCACAATAGTGAACATTTAGAGTAAATGAAAATGCAATGACACAATGTTTGATCAGTATGAACAAAGAGGGGTGCTGTGTCATATAGGATTGGTGAGGGACCACGTCGGTCATCTAGTCAACCATCCCTGTTTTTCAGAAGTGTTGAAATACAACATTTGAGTGAAATAAGCACAATTAGGAAAACAAACGCAGAGCATGGTGAAGAAAATGTACAGATGAACACGCATGCCTATGTACACAGATGAATGGATCAGATTTACGTGAAGGAATTTGGTGTGGTTGAGAATATGTTTGAACATAATATAAAAAGAAAAAACTAGTTAATGAGGTACAGAAGAAAAAAACGAAGCAAAACAGAAAAAAACATGGAGTGTGCTTTCATGCTGAAAAGAATGGGATGTGCACAGGGAAGAAAAAATGTGAAAAGCAAATATACACACAAAATATACAGAATTACAAAATACTAGAATTTACAGAATTTGGTTCTGCATAAGTGAAATGTTGCAAATGTTCGTAAGTGTGTATCTTTATCATGTAGGTGTTTCTTCAGTTTCCATTTAAAGCTAAACGTGGTTGAAGACTTAATATCATTTGGTATTGAAGACCACACTTTTGGGCTAACGAAGATAAGGGAACATTTTCCTGAGGAAGAGTTGACTCTAGGTAAAAATAGGTTGTTAGAGGTTGCTGGTCTTGGGGAGTGAGAATGAAGTGAGCTGATTGGAATGAAATATTCATCTAAGTGGTTTGGAAGCAGTTTGTGGTGATAAGAGTGCATGAATTTGCCTACTGATAAAGTATAAATTTTGGGAAGGCTTAAGATGTTTAAGTGCTGGAAAGGTTCTAGAGATTTCGTGTTGGTTGGTTTTATTATTTTGGAGCTTAATGAAAGGCTGAATAGTTGCATTTGAAGCACGTCCCCAATTGAGGATTGAGTAATTAAGGTAGGGGTGGATTAATGAGTTATGGACAACTTCAGTACAGACTGTGTTGTATAATGTTTAAGTTTGGTTAGAACTCCACAAGCTCTTGATAGTTGAATTTTCACCTTTTGTACATGAGGTTTCCAGCTTAACTTATTGCCAAGAAGGACACCTAGGTATTTAAGTTTATCTTCAGGGGAAATGCTGTGGTTATTTATAATAACTCTAAATGAGGCAGGATTGCGTTTTTGATAATTTAGTAGCATAAAATTAGTCTTATTGTAGTTAAGAGAAAGCTTGTTGGCTCTCAGCCAGTGGTCAATTTTACACAGTTCAAGGTTAACAGTTGTCTGAAGAACATTAAAAGAGGAATTTGACATATGGAGATTAATATCATCAGCAAATAAAGTAGTATGAAAAGAAGAAGCTTTTGCAATATCGTTTATGTAATAAGGAAAAGCAAAGGCGAAATAACACCACCCTGAGGGACTCCGCAAGATTTCATAGTCACAGCAGTCAAATGCTTTTGATAGGTCTAGAAATAAGGAACATGAAATTAATTTATTATCAAAGTTTCAGAGTAGTTCATCATAAATAGTTGTAATGGCTAGTTCCGTTGAGTGATTTTCTCTAAAGCCATGTTGTCTTTTACCAATTAGATTGTGTTCTGTCAAATAATGATATACTCTGTGATAAAGAACTTTTTCAAATAACTTTGACAATACTGGGAGAACAGAGAAAACAGAGTCTATATTCAAATGAGGAGCTGGGGCTATGGACTTCGGGAATTGGAGTGATGTGGGCAATTTTCCAGGAATATGGAAATTCATCAATAGTCATGCATCTGTTGAAGAAGTTGGACAACCATTCTGACACAATGCAACTAGCTATTTTAAAAAATTTGGATGGGATGTCATTGGGAGAGCTATTAGATTTTCTTTTAAGGTTTTTAATGAGACGTTGGATTTCGTATGCATCAGTAGGAGCTAGAAATAACGAATTGTTTGAATTTATATTTTTTGGAAAATGTCTATAGGTAACAGGGGGTGGCATTATTTTTGCAGAAAGGGATTTCCCAACTTCTGAGAAGTTGTTTAAATCGTCACATTCATTTTTAAGGCACACTATATGAAGCAAAACTTGATAAGTCAATCTGAATTCAACTCTCCCAATAACTTCGGAGTGCCGGAGTCGCCCGAATCGACAGTGGAAGTGTAATCTGTCATTACATATGACAGAGGCGCAGCCAGAATGAGGCCGAAGAGGCCATGCCCCCCGAATAAACATGTTAAGATTTTTCACTGGTGTTTTATATCAATCTCAACTGTTCGAATACAAACGGATGGAACAGTCGGACTCATGTAGCGTCGTGTTCTCTCACTGACCAGGGTTCAACGTGACTTTTTGCGATTGGATGCGAAACTATACTACAAAAGCATGCAGCTTTGCTAGCAAAGTTGCCAATTAATGCGGACAACACGAGTTGAGGTGTAGCCTGAATGAAATCGAAGGGCGCAGCTTTCTTGCAATGGAGTAAAAATTTAGATGAGACATTTTTGAGAGGATTATTTGCATGAAGTATTGCCGAACCAAATAGACACATACTTGGTCAAGACATGATCAACCCGAAGCGCACCACGCAATGGAGTGTTACAGTTCACAATGATAACGACATTTATACGCCAATTGAGCAAATGGTGTAACGGATAATGGAAAGTACACCTTTGTGACAAACTCGTATACAGGCCCGCTTGAAAAAGATTTCAAAATATATGGGAATGGAGCATGTGCTTTCATGGGTCATTTTGTTTGTGGTGTAGAAACAGTATACCGTTTTGTGAACGTCCATCTGCATTGCAACCTCAGCAACCTAAAAAAGATGTCCACGTTGTCTCCCTCCAAAAAAAATTTCTGCGACGCCCATGGCTAAGTTCACCCTTTCAACAAGCTTTGACCTATGGGCAAGTCAGGCTAAGCTAATCATGTACGAAATTGAAAACTAACAAAAACGTGTTATGACGACACAACCGTCCTTGAATCGTTTATTTTTACTACACAATTGTTTAAAGATGGAACAAATAGACACATTTTTATGACAAATAAAACAGCCACAATAAGCCAAGTCATGTTTGCGCTGTAAGTACACAGCAGTAGAACACAGTTCAATCAACAAACCTTAAAACAAACAGAACAGGTTGGGGAAAGACGGCCAAAGCAGTCACTTAATCAAGCCCAGCCTACATTTATCGAAAACAATAATCGAAAACATTGTTTTATTCGACGTTTCGGCTTATGCGTAAGCCATCATCAGGAATAAACGAAATGCGACAGTTAAAGGAAAAATAAGGATGCAATTTAGGGCATTCGTACTGCTGTTGCGTCATATAGACCATTATGTGTTAAAAAGCAGCAGGGGAATGGATGAACCACCGTTGAGATCTGGCTGGTGTTGCTGTATCAGAAGAGACTCGAGTAGGTGAAGTTCCTTCTGACCGACGATGCTTCCCAATATTTCCGGTTGCTTGGTGTTAAAACGGTGCGTGGGATTGGCCAACAGATGTTTGCAAACTTCAGAACGTTGATCAAATTTGTGTTCGTTGATTCGGGTTATTTCGGCGAGTCTGTCCAATGTAATTTGACCCACATGTGCATGTTAGTTTGTAGACCACACTTGAGCGACGAAGATGATTCTGTTTGTCTTTATATGTACAAGATTTGTTCAACTTATTAGTTTCACGCATTAAACGAAACTGAAAGGGCATGATGGCATAGCGGTGTACAAATCTTTGCATTTCTCGGCGGACTTCATAGGAAATTTCCGCGAGGTAGGGGAGACGCATGTTGATGGTGGTTGTCATTGGCGGTATTATCGTGAACGAATTAACGGAGGTTTCATATTTCTTGTTGAGATATTTCATGATGCAGCGATCAATGTATGCTTTGGGGTATCCATTTCTGATCAGCATGCTTTTAATGTTCATGAATTCACTGTGTATGGCATTATATGTGCTGGCGATTTTATAAGCACCGTCAAGTAATCCAAACACAAGTTTTCTTTTTTGGTGGTGTGGAATGAAACTTGTCCAATGCGTGTAGAGGCCAGAATGAGTAGGTTTCCGATACGTTGTTGTTTGTATTCCGGACTGAGTTTTTCCATTAGAACATCCAAGAAGGCAAGAGGGTCACCGCACTCCAATTATTTGGTAAAAGTGATGTTATTATGTACACTGTTGAGGGTATTAAAGAAAATGTCCAGCGCACTCATGTCGTTGAAAGCAACAAATATATCATCTACATAGCGCCAAAGGGCGATTGGCTTGTTTTGAACGTTAATTTTTGTGAGAGCTTGATCTATAACGTGGTTCATTATTACGTCGGCGAGCAGAGGAGCAATGGGCGAGCCCATTGCTACGCCATCAATTTGTTTGTAGAATTTGCCATTGAATTGGAAAGTGGTGCTTTGGCAGATCCATTTTAGTAGTTTTTTCATTTGTGTTTGGCTAATGCCCTGAAATTT
>Ga0210059_1004634_pt1 | contig 22216 bp, 16 predicted proteins | sample Ectturendosymbi2_FD_188042 | JGI IMG/M metagenome (GOLD analysis project Ga0210059, IMG submission 188042) | Ecteinascidia turbinata endosymbiont from Florida, USA - Sample 2 (SPAdes) (version 2) | ecosystem: Host-associated > Tunicates > Ascidians > Unclassified | place: Key West, Florida...
AAAAGTTTATATGCAGGCCCGAAGTCGTCCCGAAACATTTTGACAAATGTTAAGCCTGAACCTGGCCCGACTTACAACTCTGAATCTAACCAGTCATAACTGAAGGGAAAGAAACGACTTTTTCGTTCAATGCTGCCGACATTCAATGTTCGATTAGAGTTACTAAGTCGGCACCACATACCGGCGGAGAAAGCCTTTTCCATACGAACCGAAGTGTGCATGGAGTATGCCTTGCGTCTTGTTCTGGAAATCGCGCTATGACAGTGAACTCAAGGTTTAAATAGAAAAATCATCTGTTTCCAAAAACCGATAAACCAATCATCTGAACTTACCTGACCAGGTTTCAGCTCAATTTTTCGCATTCCAGACAGAATTTTGTTACCGACAGTACCAGCAACGCAATACCCGGGCATGATTATCATGTTTTTTTCATTCGTACACCATTTCTTGAAAATTTCAAGAGACAAACCACCGTGCAGCATACCAGGCGTGGCAAACACCACCATAGGGCCTGGGTTTTCAATATACGCTCTGGAATGGAAAACTTTAATTCAGATTCAATACAGCTTCATTCCGTGAGGTATATGCACGGTCTTCCGCAACGACGAAGCAAATGAAATATTTCAAATCAGAGCAAATGTTGGTAGTTCCGCCAAGGCCAATAACAAAAATGACGGGACGCGCCATACTCATTTTTAGGTCTTTGCCAGAACGTTTATTTAAAGTGCATGACTCCAACAGTGCTTGTGACACATAAATCGAATGATTGACAGCTATTTTTACATCTGATGAGGTACCCCAAGTTTGAAAAAAAATAAAATGCAGTATATACTTTCAGAAAGAATTACTTCTTCAGAGATCAAAACTTGTTGCATTGCAGAGTAATGTTGCTATACGAAAGCATGTAAGATATTCACAAACCTGTTGAAACTTCTGATGTGCTTGAAATCAAACATATTTCTCTCAACAAAGGTGTTTTTAATTTTCTGGTTGGTCCACGTGATAAACAGTTTGTAATACTCGGTTGCTTTGTTTGTCAAACCCGTAGAGAAATAGATGGGGACCTGGAAACAATCGAACAAAAACATGTCTCGATTACACTATTAGAAACAATAACGCGTCAATGCAAGTACAAAAAGGAAATCAACAAGAACATCGGTGTTTGTTGCTAAACTTGCGTCTCAAAATTAGTGGTGCCTCAGTGTATGTAACAGCACAACACTACCGAAAAACTTTTAGGACATGTGGATATTTCTGCAAAACAAAAAGATGTAAAAGACTTTTCTGTCCCAAGAATTGTTTTACATGTCGAATTTATTTCAACACAAACCTAAAAAGTAGCGACATACTGGAATCAACTATTTCAATCCTCCGGAACTTGGAAACATAAAGAACCACTCAGAATTCCAGCCCGAACTGGAATTATTTACCTCGTTTATGCGATTTTGTTCCAAAAGCAGCGAAACAATTTTAGCATATAGAGCTTCAACTTTCAAGTATATCTTCTAGAATGCAAGGCACTTTGCAGTAGGCATTTTGATTTCTGTGTGCAAGTTTTTTCATTATGAAGTTCTACCAGTTTGTTCAAATTGCCCTTGCTATGTTGCAAAAAAAAAACTTGTAAATTATTGCAATGTCAATATTTTCATACAGTAATGCAACGCCTTATTTGAAAATTGATATAATTTTTATTTCAAATACAGATTACAAGGTAATTACTAGGAATGGACTATCCGGATATCGGTTGACCGGTTAACCAATGCATTTCAGCTATCCGATATCCGGATAACATTTTGGTTAACCGGATAATAAAGGAGTAACATTAATACTACACTTTTATGTTTGTACGACGTTAAGCAACATGGAATTGCCTTATTCCCAGCTATGTATTTTCCCCTTCTATTGCTAACCTTAAATCTACCCCTTCAGATAGGCAAATGTACTCCTGGGGGTACATGTACCCCAGGTTGGGAACCTATGCTCTCTAGAATGTCGGGGAAAATTCGTTCTATTACGTCACAAAGTAACTGATATGCGACAGGAAATTTTTAAACCTCCCGGCATTTCAGTCGAAGCGCTTCGAGTCGAATGTATGGCCTATGCTTTATAGTGTCTAAATGAAAAAAAACAACATTGGACTGGAATTCAAACGTTTCAAAAGTGAAAACCCGGTGTGGGGCTACTTCCAACGTTCAACAAATGGCGAGAGGGCAAAGTGTGATACCTGTGGAACTAATATTTCTTGCAAGGGGGATCAACAGGAGCCATGAGAAACCACTTGCATTTGAAACACAAGATTTAGGTTGATGCAAAGAAGACAAAAGTGCATGTTCCTTCTTTGGCAGTCAGTTCTACAGGCAAACGCAGGATTGACAACTTTTTTAGACCAGTCAAAGACTCGGAGAGCATTGTTGTAGAGCTAGCAGCTGTTGACAGAATTTCTTTTAACACAATTGCTACCAGCAGGCAAATGAGGCATGCGTTTCCAGCAAGAGGATACAAGTTACCAGACACAGCGCGAAATGTTAGAAATCTTGTCATGACATTCTTCTATCAACTGAAAAGCAATATCAAAGAAAAGATCAAAATGAAAAAAGGCACTGGAAAAGTCTGCTCTATTACGCTTGACGCGTATACAAGCACAAAAAACAGAATATGCATGAATCTAAACCTTCACTGCGATGAAGGGCACATTAAGGAAAATAAACATCACAAATTTGTGTTTTTTCGTTGTACTGTGTAAAGTTAGGCAAAGTACAAAAGTAACAGGTCTTTGTATTTTGACTGCTAAATGGATTATATGACTCTGAGTCAATACTTTAATCATCATCAAAACTTTCACATCTTGTTATCTATTCTTTTGAATAGCCCGTTAACCGGATAGCACAAAAACCAAATATCCAGATATATCCGTTATCCGGATAACAATTTTTTACAACTATCCGTCTAACCCTAGTAGTTACCCCAATTTCCAAATAGCTATAACATTGCTGTGTGAGAATGTTGACATTCTATCATGCGTTTTCCAAAAATATCAAAACATTGTAAAAATTACACTAAAATAGCATTGATTAAGAATAGTTTTGATTCGCACAGCACATAAAACACACATGTTAAAAGAAAGACGTTCATAGCTGCACTATTGGTGCAGAAGACTGGAATGTTCAATGACTAGCAGGCTGTGAGATCGTAACAAATTGCAATGGCATTTTTTACGAAATACAAGCAATTTTTCATTTGTTGTGATCCACTTTTTACTGCAGGACAAGGTTTGAAACTGAAGTCATGCTATGGCGGAATCTGTCACATGCGACTTTCAAATTTTATGTTGAAGTGATATCCAGTTAAGTACTTGTTCATTACATGATCCAGTGGGAAAGTTTCTAACATAAGAAACATAATTAAGATTTTTGAATGAACAGACGGAAATCGAGTCTTGATAGCTTCACAAAATGTGGTCGTAACAGACTGAATAACAGGCACAAATAGATCGAGAAACATGGTAACTCTGATGGCAGAATAAGTGCGACGAAATAATTTGATAGCCTTATCATATCTGTAACTGAAGCTTTTAACTCTACATTTAAACGTGTCCTGTTGATGAATACAAGCAATTTTTGCATTGGTTTCAGCTTCAGTCAAAGGCGAATCACTATACGCTATTATATGACTCTAATCAGTGTAACTACATTCTTAGGCATCAGTACTTTTGTACAGTGCCTAGCTAAAATAGAAAGAGATCCAAGAAATGACATTTGCATGAAGAACAATTTGGACTAAGTCAAAAAGGAACAATCATTACAATTCCCAAAATGATCTGATTGTAAACAAAAACAGTAATAGGGCAATTCCACGATAAAGATACTCCAGGGTTGAAAAAAATAAAACAAAAAAATTAAAGCAAAAAAAGTGTTACATAACTTTTCATAGTCTTTATGAAAACACTGTTTACAAACACAACAGATGCCAAAAGTGTATATTTTTTAAAATGCAAACACATGTACCTAACACGAAAAAAAATTGTTAAATTTGCAAATGTTTTTTTCGGTGCATTAAAATGAGCGTAAATTGTTTTTCTCTCTGGTCAAGTAAGTTTTTTGGTTAAAAGCATTGGTGAACTAATCATTTGCATAGTGAAATTACTTGTAAAAAGTTTCATCACTGGGAATTTTAGCATCTGAATAATATCAAAAGAGATGCCCTATTAATCACATTTTTTTCGTTAAAAGTTTTTTCCTGTAAAACCTAGTAAGGCTTTCTGCACAATACCTCAGATTAATTAACAACTTAGTGTATACTTTGTATATAAACCAGAGAATTTTGTCAAAACCGATAGTTTCTTTGTTTATAGGCAAAAAGATTTTGTCTTGTTAGTCACAATATGTTTTGGTAAAAAAAGAATGTTTTAGTAATGAAACACCAAGTTATTCGTTTATGTGTAGGACAAACTAGCTTCTTTTCACAAATATCGGTGTCTGTGATGGTGTTGAGTGGAGAAAAGAGATTTAAAAGAGTTGTCAGTACTATATATACACATTTGTACAACCCACCTCTTGCTGTACTATCTTATGTTAACCCATTGTACCTACATTTGTCCCTTACACTAAACTAATTAAGTTGTTACCCACAATGCTTTATTACCCTACTACCCACTTTTGAAGTCATCATGTCTGACATGTGGTTGTTGGTGAAGTAGCACTTCATACTAGAGGCTTCTTGTTAAAATTGATGCAGTTAAAATTGAAACTTTTAGCAATACATGGCAATAATTTTTTAAGTAACACTTTAGCAATTTTATGTTGTTTTGTTCACGTTTGCACATAATTGACTTAATTGTGCATCTTTCTGTTTGGAGTTAGCTGGCATGCTTGTTTATTTTAGAACAGCGTGGTCCAACTACTTTTAACCTACATCCCATTTTACAAAAACGTGGCAACTCATGGGCCACTTCTAAGAAAATGATGTATAAAACAAGAGATTCGCAGCATTTAAAACTAAAAAAGGGAAGACCCGTAAGTGTGTCATTGAAATTATTACACAATAGCAAATAGCAATTTATTACAAATCATTATCAGTGGGAAACCTGGGGTCGAGGCTTCTCTGACACTATCGTTCCTTCATCAATACCAGTGTTAGTGGTGCAACTCAGAGACTATCGTCCAGTCTTTCATCTGCCATTAAATTTATGTTTTTAGATTTGGCTTGCTCCATCGTAGCAAATGTACCCTCATACACACGTGTTTCCAAATCGAGAGCATTTTAGTGTGAACTCTTTCAGTTTGAGAAATCTTTCTTTGCTGAATAATTTCCAGAAGCTCTCTGCAGTCTCTAACACTGTTAGATTTTACATTTTTAGTGAAATGCTTGTTTTAATGAAAATTGCCTATTACAGGGATAAGCAATAAGTTAAGCAATCAACTTTGTCTTGAGTGGTACCACATGTACTACTCAAGACACGGAATGAACATAAAACACAGAGGCTATCTAGTCAGGGGGTTAGCAGAGGACCGTAAACCTTCTAAGTTGATCACAAAATAAATAAAACAAAATGGTACACAGAAAGGGCATTGCTCTTGTGAAAATGCACTTTATCCAAATGTAACCTCACACGCTTTTCAACAAATTTCAGATTTGAAGATTTTTCTTGAATGCTTCCAAGGACCACTGAAAATGCTGTGGCGGGCCACATGTGGCCCACAGGCCTGTAGTTGGACCACGTTGTTTTATATAGTAACATCAAAACAGCTAAATCTGCAGTTGAAAGTAAAAAAAGTATATTCAAAAAATTGAAGAAAATATGAAAAATATTTAGAAAAGCAAAGAAAGCAGATGAAAAACTATAAGCCTAAAGAAAATTCCAAAATCCGACTAGTCTTTCTTATTGTGAAGGTTCTATGATTGCAGCTATCGTTCCATGTTATTAAGTTGTACTGATTTTTCATTTGAAAGTTTGAGGTGTTGCTTTGTTAAGTGGTATTTCTTATTGTTTTATTTGCACTAGCTGTTCATTTGGCAGTATAAGGTGTTCTTTGTGACATATTATTTTCTATAGTGGTACTCATACGGCAGTATTAAAAAATGCTGCTGAATTGAAGTATTAAACCATTTTTAATTGCATGAAGATGAAGTCGCAGCATGGTATATTCAATTTTTTTGCTTCAGATTGGTCCCAGAGCCTGGGAGCCTGTCTTGCTGTGGCTATCATTCAGCATTTGCCAAGCGGTTGTGAAATAATGTTTGACTAGCTCAATCTGTGCAGCAATGGATTTTTCATGTTTGGCATTTTTTAGTTTTTGAGTGAAATTTTCAACCTATACTTTTTCAAGTGCTCTTTTAGATATGGATCCATTTGCTTGCATGCGTAGCATAGGAAGCATTTACATCACCATGGTCTTTCACAGATATCTTCATTTATTTTTGTTACAAACTTTGCATTTAGCCAAAATTGGTTGCTTATTAGTTCTTGTTTGTTGAATTTATAATCTTGAAATTCAGGTGATGTTCTAATGGATGCAGACTTCTGAATAATTAAAACTGATTTCGAACAAGGTTTTTTTAGTTAACTCATTTAATTCCCAGCATTGTATCAGAATAATTTAATACTGTGAGGCTTATCTTGCAAATAAATGCAAAGAAGTAGTCATAACATAAAAATGTCCCGTTAGTCACAAGAATATGCTCTGCAAATATCTCTGTTGCCAAACTGTAACTAGCAAATATTGAAAACTAATGTATGGATTAAAAACCTTGATATATTGTCCACACAATATTACGAAATCAAGAGTATCTATGCAGTCAATGAGCAGACTTTGGAATTTGAATTTATTTATCTTATTTGGTACTTTTGTCCCCTGTCCCATTAGTCACACTCACAAACAAATATGAAAATGACCAAAAAATTAAAAGACAGATGAATTTTTCCAAACATGCAAACAGTGAGTATGAGTCATCAATAACAAATCCTACTGGTTTTAGTTTTATTCTTTATTTCATATTTGCTATAGAAATGAAAAAAGTAGTAAAAATGTCCCGTTAGTCACATTTGGAATTGCCCAGTACAGTAAATAAAGAACAAGTAAAAAGTAGCAAAACAAGAACAATGTTAGTGTCATCCGGAACTAGCTCATTTCTGGTCAGAACTGGAATGGGAAATAAATTCTGATTTAGAGCCTTCACTGCCAGGTTCAAAGTATGCAAAACAGAGAATTAAAGGCGCAAGTTCCCAAACCTTCAAATTCATTCGATCCCAGTATGATTCAAGCAGGATGCAAAGCTCCTGGGCTCGACCCAAAGCAAACACTGGAATGAGCACCTTCCCTCCATCTTCAATTCGTTCATGAACTTTTTTAAGAAAATCACGTTCACGGCATCTGCGAAAAATGGAATAATTAAGAAGGGTGATCAAGTAAGTAGTATCCTCAATCGCAGGGGTTGGGAACGTTTTTAGCTAAGGGAGCCATGAAACCTACATATTTTTATTTGTATTTCCGTGAGAGCCACATAATATTTTTCAACACTTATATAATGCAACTAACTTACTAACTAACGTGTGCATTTTTAAGCAAAATCAACAATTTTACACAATGGCGGTGTTGCGATCGGAAATCCCGAGCAGCATGTGCACAAAGCTTCGCACCGTAGTAGCAATCAACAATAGAGATCATGTTCACAATCTCTCTTCGCGTACGCTAGTCATCATGTTCAATCGTTCACACATTAATATCGGCAGAGCTACCACGTTGTAATCTCTCTTACTATTGCTTGCTCGCACTACATAGATAATGGTTTTATTCTTCACGCACATCCCGTTCGTGGAGAATCACACAATCAATGCAACACCACCGGAGAGGTTGCAACAACATCCCCTCCTTTTTACAACAAACCACACCGATCGCACGTTCTATGTGTGAAGGCTGAACTCGACATGACCTCCACATCCTGGTCACAGCACCATTTTGTTGCAATCGGAAATCCCAAGCGGCATGTGCGCAAAGCTTCACACTGTAGCAGCAAGCAACAATAGAGATCATGCTCGCAATCTCTCTTCGCGTGCGCTAGTACTCATGTTCAATCGTTCACACGTTAATATCGGCAGAGCTACCATGTCGCAATCTCTCTTACTATTGCTTGCTCGTGCTACATATATAATGGTGTTATTCTTCACGCATATCTCGTTCATGGTGAACCACAAAATCAACGCAACACCACCGGAGAGGTTGCAACAGCGGTTGTCTCAATTGTCTCTTTAATAACATGCTTCTTACTGTTAATGCGTGCTGTGTGATGTTGCTGATGGCTTTGTTGGAAAATTACAGAAAAAGTTTCATGCCTAACAATCGTGTTAAGAAAATATCAAGCGAGTCAGATGCCATTATCAAAACAGCCACATCTGGCTCGATAGCCTAAGTTCCCGACCCCTGCTCAATCGTAACAGGGCTAGCAATCTCAACCGCATCTATGGAGATGGGCCATTGACATTATTTTGCTATGCAGTAGCTCCCACATGTGCCATTTAGACACCTTGGTGCGAAGTTTTAAGATTGCAGAGGGTGTTGCAAGTCTGTATTCGCCTTCACTTCCAAGATTTCAGAAAAACTTGTTCAAACCAAATCGATGTACGTGAAAATAAGTCGCCAAAAAGGTTACAAGCATTGTCTACAGTTACGTAACAACAGCTAAATTGATTTCAGCAATCAGATAACAGTAACTTTACGCGCAAAATTCAGTTCATTTGATTAACAATCTGTGAATATTTTTTATGCAGTACGTCATTTAATTTTATGCACAGGATTAGTCAGGGTTGATGAGTCGGAGGTTTTTGGGTGGAGTTGGAGTTTTTGCCCGACTCCAGATGTCCAATTGGATCATTTTTTACACCACCCTCCTAAATTGGGAATTCCTTTTGAAATGGTACAATTTCTTTTGAAGCTTTTGTTGAAACAAAGATTTCTTGCTGTGCACCTCAATTTCCATTGATTTAAACAGCCAAATTTCATGCCCTTTATGTTCAGGGATTGGGAGTCGGAAAGTTGGAGTCGGATATTTTACCTCTGATTCTGCAACCCTGGGATTAGTACATCAAGAGTTCATTCCTACAAGGTGGCAACTACTACTCTCAGGGAACAACAATCAGCAACATAACGTATTCTACACGAATTTTTAAGCAAGCCGCACGCTTCTTTGTGATAACTTCCACCATACCTTAGATTTAAATTGGGGAAGGCTTAACACATGAGAAGTTGGCCACATTATGCGTTTATTCCAACTGAAGTAAGATGGGATTGTCATTTTTGAAGCACTGATGGCTATCATAAAACTGCACTGCACGTAACAATATTTTTGTCGTTTTTTGTCATTCACCTCAAATTTAAGGCTTATTTTGATTAACATGCTTCCAAGTCTGTGCACGGATGCATGTTATACATGCGTGTGTAAAATATATGCAGGTGTGCACAAACAACATTGCATAACAAAAAATGCAGATCGTTAAAACACTACTTCAGGTCAGTGGCCAAAGCACAGGTTAAACACGCTACTTCACAGATGATATCACTAATGCCGAAACGGTGCCGTCTGGAGATAAAGAAATGTTATTATTCGTGTCTGTTTTCAATTCTTTTATATTTGGTCCTTACAACACAGTTCATGCCTCTGTGCAACTTTTTGAGATGTATACATTAATTATGGGCTACAGCAAAACGTACCTTTTAGAATCTCTTATAGTTGTAGCATATGTTGATTCCGTAATCAGAAGGCTTGGTCTACATCTGTCAACCCATGCAGCGCCCAGGTGTCTATCAGGTGTCATATTATAGTCACCAGTGTACAGAACTGAGTCACTTCCAACTTTCATGTGAAACATTGCTGCACCAAGCACGTGTCCCGCATAATAAGCTTTAATTTCAAGCTCATCATCAACCTTAGAAACATGTACATTGATGCTGATAGATGTCACTAATTTGTCTTGTCTAGGCAAAAGGAACATGCTGTAACTCTGTACAGCTCCCAAGATAATTTAAAATAGGAATGTATCAATGAGTAACAGAAAAAATATTAACAAGACCAAACATTTTTCACATATCACAACATATTTCATTAGAAAAGGTTAGTGCTTGCAGGAAACAGATGATTGCAATGTAACAATGCATGAACAGATATGCACATCACACACATTTGCATAGCTATGCAGTGCTACTTTAGCATAAAATGTTGGCACAGTATTTTACGTGTATTGTTTGGTGAAGGTTAACAGGTATAACTTTCTTCATGCAATCCTTGATCATCTGTGTGGTAAAGAAGTCTGTTTCTCCTTTTCTGTCCACAGTGATCTTTCGATAGTCTTCAAGAAGAATTGGACAAATAGCTTTTGTTGGATGAGTCATATAGATGGGACCATCATATCCAACCATTTCTGACATATATGGCAGCGCACCACAATGATCAAGATGAAAATGACTGCAAATAAGATATCAGGTTACAAGAGACAGATATGAATAATAGCAGAGTATTTGAAAACATATAAATTGGATGTGTTAAGCTTCAATCACCATGCAAACCAACATTAAGTGCATCTGAACTACAAAACTTTGGATGCTGGTGGAAATGAAATGCAGTAGTTACCCTCAACCATGTGAAATCAAACCCATGAAAAGCGTAGATGCTAGAGAAAAACGATGTTATAACAACAGAGCAAGCCTGCTTATGACAATAAGGTGAATGAAGTGGTGCATAGTCTGCAGTTAGCTGTATCACATGTATCACATTCCATAAATTGAACATCATTTTGCAAAAACTGGATTACAGGTGGTGCCGTAGAAAACATTTTGCATTTTACTGTCTGATAAATAGTCATAAGCACCTAACGAAGTGTTTTTATTGTATAGGTCTTTTTTCTTAGCTTGCTTCTAATGAAATTTGGTAGATAACAAACTTCCAAATATTCAATACATGAAGGACAAGATTATTTTTGTTGATACCAGCAAACACCAGTCTGTGCTGTCATAGGATAATGAAATGAGCTTTGAAGTTTGCAATACTAGGTATAAAAGAAAATATAGCCTGAAATTAACAGGAACATTGAGCTGCATTTTAAATCGTACTAAGTTATTCAATTCACAAGCAATCAAATGTCATAAATGTCCCAAAGTGTTGCATATTATCACACAAGTAATCAAGAATTTGCTGGCATGGAAAAGCTCCAGTGGTACTGGTGATGGTCAAAATGAAACAAGAATCGTTAAAAAAGAAAAAACAGCAAGGCCTAGCGCATGTGTGCATTAGCAGCAGCAATATCACGAAAATTCAGTTGCTTATTTAATAAAATAACAGACACATTTACCAAGCTCTTTTGTAACAGTTTTCATTAAATGTATGACAGAATGATACTTGTAAAAGCAACATACAACCCGTTGCAAGAATACATTTAAGCACATTTGAAAGGTTGTGTAAACAAGGGATTCAATTCCCACAAGCTTTTGGCTTTATTGATGTTAAATGGTGATATTTTGTTAAATGGTGATATAATGGTGATTACTATCTCACTCTTAAACTGTATCATTATAGAGGAAAATGTAATGTGACTTGGAGAAGCTGTGCAGTTTCTCAAATATATCCTTTCCAAGAAACAATAAAATGAGGTCAAATAACACCAAAGCTGTAATAACTTAGCAACTATGGTTGGTTTTCTGATGTAGTGAGGGGCTTGTTTTTGTGTATTTTTTGCTGTAGAGGCAGAATTAGGAACAGATTAAAAACTCCTACTGCCATCTTCTCTGCACATAGTTCTTGTTCCTTGCCCTTATCTACAAAGTGAGGGATTGCTCAGGCTAACAAAAAGGTTCAATTTTTTATCTGATCCAGGTTTTGAATCTCTAGCATTCACCAACTAACTTGGCACCGGTGTCCAAAATATTAGGTAATAAATGAGCAACTTATTAAGACAAAGGTTGTCACTTTTATGGCCTGCAACAGGGGTGCCCAATTTGAATGGGGATGTGTGCTGAAGTTTTTATATGATCTACTCCTGTGCCGTATCATGTTCAAATGAATTGTTCGCATTTTAAAGGAATTTTCTTTTCATAGAATGGATACCAGTAACAAATTTTGGGTAATCAGAAGGCAACACTGGGGTATGCTACTTAGACACTTTGCAACTAGTTTCGTACAGCAGGTAGCTGTGTAAATATTATGACCTGACATGAATTACAAACAATGAAAATTTCTAAGTTTGAAGCCTTTGAGAATCAGCTAACTGGGCTCTGGTTTCCTCACTTTGTGATGATTCAGACTTGCGCATATCTATAATATCTGTGCTCAGGTAATTAGTCTCTACAAAGGTGACGGTGTTGAATGAATCAGCAAATTAAAAATATTATGAAACATACTTCCTGTAACACTACATATTCTGAGTCCTGAAATCTTATTCAAATAGGAAAAGTTTTAGGTTTATGGCGACAACAATTACAGGCTCTAGCTTTGCAGCCGGCTGTTTGAGGAATCTCCTGCCAGGTTCTGTAATTATTTGAACATTAATTATTGTGATTTACACCACAAAAATAAGGGGGGCCCCTGTGTTGTGCATCCCTGATCTAGTCAAAGTATGTTTACTGAACTTAATGATCAAGTTCCTCAAACACTATGCAATGTGTATAAAAAATGTGTTTAGCTGCCACAGGCTATGAACACAATCACTTGATAATACAGTATATACATTGTGGAATATTCATGCATCAAGATACGATTCACAGTCACTTTTCTAGCTGTAATAAACTTACCTAATAATAACACAATCAATATGTTCTGTTAGAGTGCCACTTCCTCCAGTAATGTAAGAAAAATATGGAAATCTCCGTTCATCATTGAACCCCATATGCATGCCACAGTCCAGCATTATGTTCTTGCCACCTAAACTTACAAGAATGCAACTCCGCCCAACATCTTGTCCTGCCCCAAGAGGAACAACTTTGATTTCAGGCATATTACAAGAAATTAATGAATTTTACAACCTGTTGGAGAAATGTTTGACAAATTACAGTCTAAGACATCTATTTCTTTGAAAATTTCATAATCTGCAGAATCATAACAGGCAAGAAAGTGTAAAAGTGAAAGAAAGTTTGCAATGACTACCACTAGTTGACTACATCCTGAGAAAACAAAAATAGAAAAACCTATGTAAAACATGTTTATGAAGTTGCAAACATGCAGAATTAGAATTGTGGTCTTAAAAAAGCTCAAGTCGGCCTACTATCATTGCAACTTGTACATGTAACTCATTCTAGTAAGTGAACAGTATCCAACTATTAAAGTGCCCACAAATAAAGTTGGACCTTATCTGCTTATTTTTTGAATTTACTGTGTCACTCATACACATAGTCTGTATTAATGGGTTAGTCAACAGAACACAAAGATACAAAAATTCTTAAGCACAATGTTGAATGTATAACAGTGTAGGTGTTGGTTGGTACACAGCAGTAAATACCAAAGAGGTACAAACACAGAAGCAAAGCACCAACAGCACCTATAATGTTCAGACAATCACTCAAGCATTAGATAATGGTAGAAAAATGAAAATTTGTAAGACATCAGACAAATGAAGTGTGCAGATAAAAAGTTTTGAAAAGATGAGCGTTATTACACAAAAGATATACAGATAACTAATGTCAAAGCTTAAGGTTTCCTGACAAAATGGTCAACTTGATTTGGGCAAGGAACGTTCCTGGGAATGTAATGCAAAATTCAATAGGCATTATTATAGGAAATGTAGAAGCATTCAATATTATACTGTGAGTACTTGCACCACAATTGACAAGGCATACATTGGAATGCAGTAGATGCAAAACAAGAGTGTTTTTAACTTCAGTACAACATGAATGAAAGGTGCCTCTGAGCTAGTTTATTACACGTAAGAATTTCACCGTGAGTGTCACGGTCAACCTTCATCAAGATGTGAAGTAAAGTAATACACCAAAACATTTTGACTTGTTCAGCAGACTTCACACTAAAGCTATTCATGGAAACAAATGGTGTTGCATGCTGTTTATACTTTACGGCAGAGGTTCTTAACCTTTACAAACATGCCGAACCCTTACATAGTTTTCCAAGCCTTTGTCGAACCCTGTTTTTGCCCAAAATAACATAAATTCAAAATGAGTTACATGTTTCAGATGACCTTCATCACACCCCTGAACTGGCTCCGTCAAACCATAGGGGTTCAGTTGAACCAAGACCCACTTCTTTAAGGGGAAACTACAACAACTATATTGTTACCGTTCTTTTTGCTACTCATCTTGTTTTGTAGCGTTTGCCACCAGGTTTCAAATCAAACAAACAGATGAATAAGTTCTTCTGGTGATTATATTTTATTATCAGCCAATGTTTCACCCATCTATTCAAGTGGGCTTCTTCAGGGCAATGTTTTCAACCACAAAACATGTAGCATACCAATAACAAGAAACAGTGAGTAGTATGACGTACAAAGACAAAAAAACGCAAAGCTTGCCAACTCGTTATAAGAATGGTGACAGCGTGTCACAGAAAATATGTGGAAATGTAAAATGAAAAAACATTGGAAAATGATGAAGCACAATAACACAATACAACAGGGCAAAGCCTACATTGGAATGTATAAGAAACCGGTTAAATAGCGTAAAGGTATATGGTAAAATAAAGAACAAATGCAAAATAGCGAACCAATAATGTGCAAAATTGTGTGGTGAGAGTTGGCAAATCTATAGGCACAAAGGTGGTCAATAAGAAGACAATCTCAAAGTCCGGTAATGGATAAGCTTCACTATGGGAAATTTTTTCACGGTGTTAAAAATACATTGAGAGATGATGAAGTATAACAAATAAAATAGGTTAATACCTACATAATGAAGTGCAAAAAAAACTGGTTAAATATCATAAGCTATGGGGTAAACTAGAGAACAAAATGTGTGAAAAATAGCGAGCAAATGTGTAAAACTGTGTTGTGAGAGTTTGTGAATCTACAGGCACAAAGGTGGTCAATAGGAAGACAAACTCAAAGTCAGGTATATAACGGATAAGCTTCACTCATGTTTTAAAACATTGTAATAAATAGCCGGGAAATTTGCACTTTTATCATTCATGGTATTAGTTTTTAAATTAATATATAAAGATTCTAAAAAGATGCGTTTATGGCAATTATTTACACGGTGCAGAACATGAGCATAATCCCAATTGAAAGCATGGCCACTTGGGGCTGCATGTTTTGCTAGAGCTGTTTTCTCTGGTTGGTAAAGCATCCTTGTGGTGCTCTTTCAGTCTAGTACTCAGGCTTTGTTTTGTTTCACCAATGTATCTGTGTTCACAGCTCCCACAAGGAATTTCATAAACGACGCCTCGACGTTTGCTAGCAGGAACTGCATCTTTTCCTGAAGCTAAAAATGTACTTAGTTTAATTATAGGCTTGAAAAAGGTTTGTATATGGATGTCTCTCCAGAATCCGTTTTAAAGTCTCTCCTAAGTCTGCTGAGTAGGGCAAAACAATTTTAGATCTAAACTCAGGCGATCTGTTGTGTTGCTTCTTCTTTCTATTTTTAATTATCCATTTCAGATAACCATTCAACAAGAGTTCGTTTCACGTATTTCAGTTCGCTGTTCAGGTCTTGGGCTATACATTCCAATGTAGGCTTTGCCCTGTTTTGTTGTGTTATTGCGTTTTATCATTTTCCAACGTTTTTTCATTTTACACTTCCACATATTTTCTGTGACACGCTGTTGCCATTCTTATAACGAGTTGGCCAGCTTTGCGTTTTTTGTCTTTGAACATCATACTACTCATTGTTTCTTGTTATTGGTATGCTACATGTTTTGTGGTTGAAAACATTGCCCTGAAGAAGCCCACTTGCATAGGTGGGCGAAACGTTGGCTGATAATAAAATGTAATCACCAGAAGAGCTTATTCATTTGTTTGTTTATATTGTTACCGTTAAAAACAATTTCATGGTTGATCAGTAACCACAGTAAATATTCATCTGGTTGTGATTTCTCAGCTAGAACCAGTTGTATGTGGTAATCGGTGCTATTTATTTAATTGCTAGCTATGATTTTTTTGTAAACAGGCTGTCGTGTTACGTAATAAACTAACAAGTGCAATGAGCATCGTATGTGGTTCCCAGAAGAGCTAGTACATACCACAGATGGTGTTACTCCACGAGGCTCCTGACTACATTGGCACACACCGAATCAAACACATGCACAACTTTTACTTTATTCTATTCGTGTCTAATGGATTTGGCATGTGTGACAGATTAAACTCCCAGTGGCAACTCTGGCACTTGGGAGCTATTATGACTTTAATACAGTTTACCTTATCTTAGTTTTACTTCATTTAAAGCGCCTTAAGATGCATCCAGTACACCTTATATATGAAAAAAAACAGCTAACATTCAGTTTTTGGTACTGCAATGATTATGGTCCGAAATATACAGTACTTCTGTTTAATGCGAAAAAAGTGTGAATACGCATAGTCTTGATTAAGCTAATCACTCAAGTACAATTGGTCAAACTAAAATTAATAGATTTTTCAGCTTGTGGAAGCATTGGTATTGTAACAGATTTACTTAAAATTTTTTCCACACTATATAAATCTATATGTGGCTTACTGCTATCAGTAATCAACGTTTCGTTGCATTACATTATGATTATGCCAAGAACTGAAGAAGATATCTGCATATAACAGTCACATGCGAAAAAAACACTTACTAAAATACTACCGTAACTTTAAGTTAGCTTTTGTAGATTTGTTGCCATGTTGATGTTATTGAATATTGTTATGCAATAAAGACCAGGCACACGTAGAACAATCTATTTGCAAGTTTCGCAACCTGCCACTGCATGCTAAGGAGCGGACATGAGTGAACAGTAAACTCATTGTAGTCATTAGTAATGGCATTACAGCTAAGCCGTGAACCTGGTTGTTGTGGTTGTGCTGTGAGAGGTGAGTGCCATTCCAGCAAAGAAACTGTCATTGGATGAATTATGCCAATTAATACGAATTAAGCTGTTGACTTCAGGTTTTATAGAAATTTTGGTTCTTAATCTCAATTGCAAAGGGGTGCAAATGCTCATTTTTCCCCCTGCCTGGGGACTCCCACGGAATAAAAAAGGTGGATGTTACTTGAAACTATACTGTAGAGTGATACTTAAAAGCACTAGTGTTTCTGTATGCTTTCGAGGAATCAGTCGACTGCCATCTGCTTTCGTATTTTTGCGATGATTCAAACTTGCACATATCTCTATTCAAGTATGTACTTTACACGATGGGTGTGAGCAAGGAATCTATCAGCAAATTTTTAATAGGAAATCGATTTCACGTAAAATTACGCATCCTCAGTCCTTATTCAAATAGAATTTGAATAATAAGTCCTTATTCAAATAGAATTTGAATAATAAGGACTTCTATTTGAATAAGGACTGAGGATGCGTAATTTTACGTGAAATCGATTTCCTATTAAAAATTTGCTGATAGATTCCTTGCTTACACCCATCGTGTAAAGTACATACTTGAATATACTGTAGAGTAGTGTAGTTTCATTCACTCTTTTTATGAACAAACTTGCATAGATTCACTGGTAACTAACCTTACAAACTAATGTAACCACATTGATAAATGAAACAAACATATATGAGGCGACAACTCGCTATAAATTTGAGATATTGCTATTCAGCTAGAAAGATCAGCACAATTGAATACGAACAGATGAAGGTGAGCTGCACAACAACGAGTTCCATTCCTGTTGGCAAATAGGCAGTAATGCAAAATTCCCCTAACGTGGAACTACTGCACAAAGTAAGAAATCATTCACGCGTGACAGTCTCTGGAAGGAAGGAGCAGTGCTCTCACTTTTAGGGATTGTGTCCCTAGATTGGAACTTTTGACCCTTTTTAAGATATTTTAGGGATTTGGGGATTTTTTAGTGATTTTGGAAAAGTATGAAAATGTGAAAAAATGAAATACTTCAGGTTATTTTTCAAATCATATTTGGTTCTGTTTTGACCATTTATCAGGGCACTCCGATTTTATGCTGCACGACGGACACCTGTAAAAACCACAAGATCACTAAGATGGCTAAGATCACTAAGATTGCTAAGATCGCTAAGACTGCTAAGATTGCTAAGATCACTAAGATTGCTGTGATCACTAAGATCGCCAAGATCACTAAGATCGCCGTGATTACTAAGATCGCCAAGAATGGGAAGATCAGAAATTAATCTTAGTAATCTTAGCAATCTTAGCGGTCTTATCAATCTTAGCGATCTTAGCAATCTTAGTGATCTTATCTTGGCAATCATAGTGATCTTAGCGATCTTAGTGATCTTGTGGTATTTACAGATGTCCCTCCACCACCACAGATTTAGGGATTTTTTGGTACTGTTTTAGGGATTTTTGGAGTTGCATTTGTGAGAGCCCTGGGAAGGAGTGCAGCGCAGCTGCAAACTACTAAAGTATACGGGGGCACTTGACAATGATGCATTTACACTTAACACTGTGGAAGTAATAACAGTAGTTTGTTAGCTATGTAAGGGGATAATATATTTACGTTTCCAAAAAAACAGTCTGGCAGGGCACCGGAGATGCCAGAACGGTTATATAAAACGACACACAGTACAAAAGGAAATTGCTGTGGTCAAGACGAATAACGGCAGACGTCGTGTGGGCCAGACCGTAGACTTGCTCAGTTGCTGTAATTATACAGGCGACCTGAAGCGTTAATAAAAGCGTCGGACTTAGCCTTTGCATGTGCTGTTTAAAAGGAAGAAATTGAGAAAAGCCTGAAGTATAGTAGTGTAAGTGTAAACTGCAAATACCTGACTTTAACGTTTACCTGAGCAGCATGCAGTAGTATTGCTCTACTGTAGTACAGTACACAACCACAACATAGTCACACTCACAGCGCCACTCAAATAGGCACTGCAGCAACGGAGGCTGCGGTTGCAAAACGCCAAAAAAATAGAATGACCTCCTTAAGTTAACAATTACTGCATTCAACCAGCAGTTGCAAGTGAAACCACTTGTGTGTGCCCCTTTTTTGAGCAGAGCTGCCCCTTTTTTGAGCAGAGTTGCCTTGCAAAAAAAACTTGTTGGGCGACCCCAACCTGAGCGACAGTGGATGGTTCCACCAGCAAGCTTGATTTGATTGTACTACAGATATCCCCAGTCTATTAACCATTGATTGTTTCTGCCCGCCACTTGACTTTGTTCAATAAATAGCTATTGCCTTCCAACAACTGTTTGTGCTGTAATAAGTTTTGTTGTCCCCTTGTGCAGTATTGTTTCGCTCCCCATTTTTAGCTATCTTAACTACGGTATGGCCTATGATGAGAAACTAAGGATGTACAATGTGCATTATGGAACATTTAGAGGTTCTGGAATATTCTGTAATCTTTCTTTAAAATCCAGAATAAAATTGAATCCTATTCCGGTATAACTTGTTATGATAAAAATGAGCTGATTGTGCAGAGGTTTAGAATGTTGATCAATGACCACATTGATTAGCTTGTTATGTCAGTACACAGTGCTGTGAACTTGTTGAGTGTATTTTTCTCTTACTCCATAGCACAAAAAGTGTCACTGCAAAACTTATTGAAACTATTTTTTTGTCAACATTGTAATTTTTCATGTTTATTTTATCCAAATTTATTTTGAATCTCAATATTTGAAAAAGCTCTGATTTTTTGATTCGAATAAAACTTTGTGACATATTCCACTTTGTTTGAATCTCCCAACCAAGGCCATTAAATGTTGCTCTGGTCAGTTGTCACCATCAGGTACACTTTTCTTTTGTAAAACATTATTTCATTGCATCGTAGAATTATTTTATAATTGGTAAGAACTGAACTACAAATCAAATTACTCACCAAAAAACACTTGCATTGCCATGATTGCATATATTCTGTTTTTAGTCTTTTTCATTTGCATTTACATTACTATAGTATGATTTATTAGGGGTGAGCCTATAAAACTGCTGTCCAACCAGTGCTTGCAAGTGCTACAAAACCAAATTTTTAAATGACAGGAATATTACCAATAGAAGATCAATTGCAAACAATTAATTTTAAATTACTTGAAATTTTCAAAGTTTCTGATTTGTACCAACCAAATTTGGCAAAGTTTATGCACAAATATTCTGTTAATATCTTGCTCTCATCTTTTGATAATTTTTTTTCTAAAACTGTACAACATATAAGATCATAACACAAGGCAACAAGTTTTACTTCTAGAAAGTTTTCATCATAAGCATGTTAGAACTGATTATTGCAAAAAACGTTGCAATGTGTAGGACTGATTGCATGGGATTGTATATTTAATAAGATTAAATATATTTAATAAGATCACAACTTTACCATTACATCTGTTGTTTTTCTATCAAGTGAAGTCGCAATTGCTTGCTGTATTTTTATTTTTTCATTAGTTTGTGACCAGACACGAAGTCCATAGTATAAACACACACACCTTGCATAAATGCGTATTGACTCTTATGTGAGGTATATTATATATAAGTGATTTGTAAGATGTTTTTCAATCGTTTGACATTTAACTTAAACTAAGCACATTATTTTATTTTCATTTTTTGTTTTGAACTCATGGGTGCCTCATCCCCCATGGAAATTTGGCAGTCATTAATTAAAGACTGGTCTTGAATATATGACTGCTTTGACTGTCTTTTGCCAAACCTGCGTGTTGTCCATTTAAGCAGTTTTATTTAAAATGCAGTGTTTACTGCCTACTTGCAGCACAAACATGACTTGAGCATGAAATGTTCATAAAATTGATTACAGAGGATTGAAACACATAGCTACAGAATATGACAAAGTACCACAGTTGCTCTCATGGATTGCAGGTGACACAATAGGTCCAAGAAAAGATGAAAACACTAATTTTGGAGATTTGCATCACTCTGTTTGCTTCAAAACTTTGATTGCAGCAAGGGTGTTTCTTAACAATGTGGACCCAAGCTTTACCCTAATGAAATTCATAAAGGTGTATAGTTAGTATGGCCCTTTATACTTTTCAGCCCTTTTTCTTCTAGTCGTATCTTAACCTGATTTTCTTGTGAATGTTAATGACTCTGATTATATCAAAGTTTTTTGCCTTTTCATGATGTTGGTTGATGTATTCACTTGACCATTTGGAAAAAACTGAACTAGGATGTGTGATCCTTGCATCAGCACAAGTCTTCTTACCTCAAATGTTGTATTAGCCTTTGTGGATTAAAAAATAAATATATACTTCATAATTTATGAAAGCTCAACATGGCAGCCAGATTCCTTGAATACTACTTTCTACATGAAAATTGATATATTTTTTTCACTTCATGGTGGTAAACCTCATCAACGATATTCAGGGACAATGTGGGAGAAAAACTTATTGACCTCTTTGAGGTGGAATTTGTCTATATCAGCGTGGTCCAAACACACAGACGTTTTTTGATTAATATTTTTTTGCTTTTTATTGTGAACAACAATTCGAACAGCAAACTTCAGCGATTGATCGTTAATTAGGCTAATGTTTCTGAAAACACAACATAATACAGAAACAAGACTAAGGAAACTAAGCACTGTATCAGGCACAGCTGAACACGAAAAATGAAAACAGTAGTCAAGTAGGCTAAAGAAACAAATACAGTAAAAAATGGGCAGAACACAATAATCGTGTTAAGAAAAGTCTCTAATAATAATGTAGTGTTGTGCCAAGTGTTGTGTTGTAACAAGTTAGTGAACAACTATGTAACATAGTTACAATGAGGTCAACAATCAACACCACTATCTATTCTAAATAGTTTGTTGCGCTAGGCTACTAGCCCTACTAGTAGCTGTGGTTTGAGTGTTGATTGATTGGATTTTAGGTAGAGCTCGATCGATAACGCTTTTTTGGGCCGATGTTATTTTTCATTGCCAATAACAGATGCCGATATTTTGCAACACTCAAACCACATCTAAAAGACAGTACTTCAATGCGATGAAGCATATAACATGGAATTCTACGCAAACCTGGGTCACTAAGATAGTCAAAAACCATGGATTTGTTCGTAGGCAGCCATCCGCTTACCGCGCAAAACCTGGGAGCGAATGTTATGTCATTGACCGGTTGATTGCGACGATTGCGGAGTGGTCTGAATATTGCACACTACTTGATGCAGTCGGAGAGCTGTGCATCGTAAGGAACAGTACAGAGAATTTGCGTTAATTTATC
>Ga0210059_1004635_pt1 | contig 22214 bp, 16 predicted proteins | sample Ectturendosymbi2_FD_188042 | JGI IMG/M metagenome (GOLD analysis project Ga0210059, IMG submission 188042) | Ecteinascidia turbinata endosymbiont from Florida, USA - Sample 2 (SPAdes) (version 2) | ecosystem: Host-associated > Tunicates > Ascidians > Unclassified | place: Key West, Florida...
ATGTAGGTTTTACTCTATTTATTGTGCTGTTATACTTCATTATCTCCTAGCGGTTTTCGTTATACACCTCTACGTTTTTTCTGTGACATGCTGTCAACCATTTCCTTAACGTGATGATCGGTTGTGCGTTGTTTTTGTCATCACGTAAATAATTATCATACACGCATCTTTTAGAATCCTTATATTTTAATTTAATTTAAAAACTAACACTGTGAACGATAAAAGCACAAACTTCCTGGCCATCTATTACAAGATTTTAAAATATGAACGAAGCTTATCCTTTACCGAACCTCCTGAGTTTGCCTTCCTTTTTTAACTGCCTTTGTGCCTGTAAACTTGCCAACTCTCACCACGCAAGTTTTACACTTTATCTGTTCTCTATTTTATCCCAATCTTCACGCTATTTAACCATCTTTGTGAATTTTTATGTACGTTTTATGCTATTTATTGTGTTGTTATACTTCATCATCTCCCAGCGGTTTTTATTTTACACTTCTACGACTTTTTTGTGGCATGCTGTCAGCCATTCCTATAACGTGATGGTCAGTTTTGCGTTTTTTGTCTTTGCACGTCATACTGCTCATTGTTTCTTGTTATTAGTAAGTTGCGTGTTATACGAGGTTAAAAAACATTGCCCTGGAGAAGCCCACTTGTATAGGTGGGCAAAACGTCGGCTAATAATAAAAAATTGCCAGAAGATCTAATTTATCTGCCTGAGCTCTTTATTCTAACTGTATACCATTTCATCCTACCAATAGCCCACTTGTTTTTCAAATTGCACATTTCCCTTCGAACATATTCCCTCCTCCCATAGACCTCTTTATTCCATACTTTTAACCATAGTGTACATACTCCCATTATTAACACAAGTAGGTTGTGTCTGCTTACCTAGGTTTTGATTGTTTTGTTTGTTTGTGTATTTATGATTTGGTTTTCTTGTTTTGTTGTTTGTTTGCATACTTGTGATGTGGTTTCCTCGTTGCTGCTGGTGTTCTTTATTTTTGCAGGAACAGCACGTCTTTCCCAGTATTCCCACATATCACTTCTGGCGAACAAAGAAATTCGAAGGCAACATCTCTGCAGATTGGATCCCAAGAGTACCAAATCAACCATCATCCACATACAAAAAACACTGCAAACAATTTGTAGAGCTTGCTAGATGCGAAAGTGTTATGACAACCCAGGCAGTGTTTCATTTGGTTTATACTTTCTCTGCCACGCCCAGATCCTTGCGGATCTGAGCAACCCATCCACCGAGAGAGACCAGTTGCGACCCAGCACACCCTGCGCAACTGAGTTGATCATCCAGCAGCTCCTTCCCACATACATGCAACACCACGAGTTGAAACTGGACAGTAACAAAGCTAATTTAACTGTTGAGGGGCATCGACTTGATAACCTTCCGGTTCCTTCATAAATAAAATCAACACAACTCATGCTTAAGGTTGAACCAAGGTTTGGAAGTTCAACTTGACAAGCTGATAGATAGACATATGGATTAGTTTCCATTGTTTGTATTAATAAAAAAAACATTTCCATGTTACTCGAAATTTTCATGAAAGGTTATGTGGGCCTAATATTTCTTTTACCGCTGAAAATGGGCCACAAGAGAAGGTTGAGAACCACTGGTCAAAGCTATGTAGCGAAAATCAAGAAACCCAACAATTGTCCATTGGCTCGCTCTTTCTTTTGACCTAGTGTTGATCCAACTAATCAAAACAGAAAAAATATTGCTAACCTGCGTTGTTGTCTAACAAAAATTTCCATTTTAATTAAATAATGCATTTTATTTTTCGCTAGATTGCTAACTTTGCGTACGTTGTAAAGCATTACATTTTAGACAAAATCAGCACCTTACCTGCCAAGGAAATTAAAGGAAAAGACGGAAAAAGCAGGTGAGTGCTATTCACCGCCGATTTTCTGTTCGTACAAAGTGTTTGTCCTCAGAAATGCTATGCCCAAAAAGAGTAAAGCATATTTCTAAATCCCACTTTAAGTTTATCTGTGTCTTAGCTTTGCAGCAAAAGCAAAGCCCTGTATAAAACTCGTCTCATTTTAAGAAATGGAAGTTTGCAAAAAGTGAAAAACCTGCACAAATTCCTACATTTTGATGATTCAGCACATAGTGGTGAACCTTCGCCGTTTCACCGACACAAGATGTTCGGTGACAACGACTCGCTGGACGGCGACAAATCGGAAACCTCCCTCTCTGCAGGTTTCTGAGAGGTCTTCATGGAGTTCTATAACAGAGATAATGATCACTTTGTTTGTGAGTAGATTTGTTTTTGTGTTGCTAGAGTAAGAGTTTTTCATGCTCGCAATGCAAGCAAACTCTTTACTCATATAACAGAAAGATATGTTTGAGATCTGTGCTTTTGGAGTATAAATACGCTCCCAGAGTGGTTAAACACCATTCTAGGTTTGCATGCAGGACAAAGATGCTCACCATTGATCACATGGTATACTATCCATTTTGGCGACCTAGCAGAGAATCTTAACTTGTGGTACTGGCCACCACACCTCGTACCAGTGGCGTAGCATGGGCGATTTGACTACGCATGCAATTTTTGGTTTGCGTCTCCATGACAACATCGTGCTCAGTTAACGGCAGCACGATCTGTTTGCAAAAGCTTTTAAGTAGGGTTGGACTATCTACATATCAGTTAACCGGTTAACCAAGGCATTTGCAAATATCAGATATCCGGATAACATTTGTCGGTTAATCAGATAATAAAGGGTTAACACTATTACTGCTTTTTCATGTTTGTATTACGTTAACTCTTTGGCGTCCGCTTGGTTTCGGGGATTTTCAGAAAAACAAACGTCTAAACGCACGCGGATTTGAGCGGGAATTTCTCCAGTCCGGTATGCTCTACAGACCCGGTAAAAGTCTCAAAAGACGCGGCAAGTCTTCTAGTCAGCACTCGAAAAAAAATTTCTTGCTTGGGGTTGAGTTTTTTTTGTTATTGATGTCATAAGTGAAGGTGGTAGTATTTCGTTGAAGCTTTTACTGGAAACTAGGCTACAATCCAAGTCTATTGATAATTTGGATGACCTTCTGGGGTTTCGGGTTCTCTAGCGCAATCGGCGGAGGAGCTAGGGCGTTGGTAAGGCAACCGAAAACTGCTGTTTTTTAGGCCGAAATTGAAGTACGAATATATTGTAGACCGGTTCTCGAAGTGTTAAGCTAAGTGATTTTTACTGATATCTCAGTACTGGGATAACGTCAGGCTAGACACAACCATCTTGGGTTAATCTGGATCTTTGCCTAAACCCTATAAAAGCGTCGGTCAAATCAAATCCAGGTTAACCGAGCTTTACTGTAGGTGAAAAGAAATTTAATTGAGCTCAACAAAAAAACAATTTGGAAATTGGACGTATAATATAGGAGACATGATCATTTGAAAAGTAAGCATTTCACGGTTTCTGCATAACAATTTTGTTGTTTTTTGCTTTTTCTTTGTTTCGATTGATAAGAAAGAGGTAAAATTGGTATTCCACCATTTTTGGGGTCAAGGAATTCAAAAACGCAACTTCTAAAATAGTAAAAACTAAGGAAATTGGTTTAAATTTGATTTTAAAATGGTTTAGGTCTCTGACCACTTGGTGACGCCCCATGAATGCTGATAAGCAAAATCAAAATTTTTTTAAAATAATGATCGACATGGGTGCTTCAATTCAGTAAATATAAAGAAAATTAGGCCCCAGCTAGATAAAAGGTTGCCCTTAGTCTCTAAAATATTGCTTGCATATTTTCCAATTGATTTTTGACATTACAAGAAATAGACTTGTCAGGATAAACAAAATCTGCCAAAATGCAGTTTTTCTTTCTTGAAACAACATTAAATTTGGTTTAAAGAAAACATATAGGCTATACAGTATGCACATATATTTTTCTTGCTGAAACGGGCTCTGATCTAACACAGAATTTACCAGCAACTGAATTGTTTGGTTATCTTTGCTCCTTAAACAATCATATCTGGCAGACTGGAAAAGTGGCTAGTGGCCATTATGCCAGGTAATGGTTAAACACTGAAATCAGGAATAAACAAATGGAAAAGTTTCCTCTCCTAGATGGGCTGTGTATAGAAAATTGTTTAATTTATTATAGGCCCTCATATCAATCTCCAATTTTTGATTGTGGACATAGATCAACAAGCATGTTATGTGATGTAGAAAGGGATAACTGTTACATCACATTGCACACCATTTGTTTGTGGTACTGTATGACGTAACAATTATCATGTATATTTCATTTTTGGGCAAGTCAAAAGTTTATTACATAACAACTAAAGTTACGCATTCAAAATTAGTGCAGTGGAGGTCAGGCAGTTGCTAGTTTCGCCACAGGCAGTTGCTAGTTTCGCCAAATCCAAGCAACTAAGTTATTGTTGTTCCATTTGTCTTAATAAGGTAGATACCAGTAATACAAACCTAAGGCAGATACTGGTATCACAAATATGTATACTTTCAAAGGGTTTGTCTTTACAGAAAAGTAATTGATATTATTGATATTGTCTTTACAGAAAAGTAATTGATATTTACTGAAATGCTAAGAAGGAATGAGAAATGCTCTTTTGGAAAGCTACGAAAAGAAGACTGCAATGACTTTGAACAGAAGTATATTAATGAAAAAGATATGAAGCTTGTGAAAGAGTTGTCCAAAAATGATCATGAATTGCTATGGTGGAGATCAGGGTTGGAAAAAGCTGATGATGCTGTGATTTATTTGCACCATGTAACTCGATGTTGAAAAATTTTTCTATGACAAATTTCATGAAATGCTGTAACATCTTTCAGGTTGATGAACATGGAGTATCATCCAAACCACAGAGTAGTTTGTTATTGGGCTGGAAATGGCAAAAAAATGTTAATGTGTGTGTATGAAGATGTTATTCGTACTCCAAAGCTTTGCAGTCACTGTTTCACCAAAGCAGGAAAACTTGGATTTAAAGGAAGCAGTACTTCTGAAGATAGTGAGTCAAGTGCGTCTCCAGTAGCAAAGGACCTCCAAAGTGCCATTCTTATCACTGAAAAAGAAGCATCCACAGCCAACCTGGATAACAGCTTTGCACTGCTAAACAAGTGCCCACCAGCACCACTACACAACATACCCAAGTGCCAAAAAATCAAAGTGTGTGAACAAAAAATGGAAAAAGTTAAAAGAAAATTAACATCTCAATTGGCAGCATCTTCTGGTTTGGATGACAATGAATTTGATATATCAAACAAACATGTTCTTGAATTAAAGAAAAAAGTTGATGAACTACAAAATGATAGCACACATTTACATTGTATTATGCCAAAATTTCTAAGCACAGACAATTTCTCTGACAAATTGCAAATTTTAATCCTTGTCCCTCAATCATGGTCTGCTGAGAAAGCATGTATGCAATTTACAACGCCAGAAGGGTTGAAAAAGAAAAAGGAGGCCAATATGAGAGAAAGCAAAGAACAGGAATTTCAAGTGATACCCAACAAAAAGTATTGGATTTTTATGAAAATGATCAAACATCTCGGATTTTACTTGGCATGAAGTATAGAGTGAGCCTACACAAAAATGTGTATCATCAAAAAAAGCTGTTGTTAGGTTCAGGCTGGGAACTGTATATCTTCAGAGAATAAAATCCAACATTAAAGATAAGTTTTTCGAAATTTTGGTTTTTGAAACCAAAATGTGTGTTTCTCCTACATCTCCTGGGACACATACAGTATGTGTTTGTTGCATTCATCAAAATGCAGAATTGCTGGCCACTGCATTTGGTATATATATATAATACAAGGAGATGATTAGTGCATTGGCTTGTGATATAAACAGTAGAAACTGCATGATCCACCGTTGTGAATTTTGTCCTGGCTCAGCTTCATTGAAAATTTTATTACATGCAAAGTTGAGTACAATTGATGGCAATGAAACAATTCTGGTGGAGCAATGGATTTCCACAGACACAGGCCAAGGAGATTCGAAAACCATGATTTATACAAAAGACGAACTTGTTGAAGATACAGTCATTGCTATCAACAAACTTGCTGCACATTCATACATAGCAAAGTCACAGAGCAACTATCTAAAATAACACAAGTCAACTTTGGCTCTGCAAGAACCAATTATTTTGGCTCATTTTGCAAAAAAACATGAATTTGTAATCCAAAATGAAATTCAGAGCTATCACAGCACAAAGAACAATGCACTGTTCATCCTATTGCAGTTTATATTTGTGATGCTAATTCAGCAAAAGTGAAACAAATTTCATCTGTTTCATGTCTGAAGACATACATATCTATTGCAAAAGCAACTCACTGCTTACTTGAAAAGTCATATCCTGAACTTACTGAAGTAGAGTACTTCGCTGATGGATGTGGCGGCCCATATAAAAACTTCAAAAACTTTTTAAACCTCACCTATCATCATTCAGATTTTGGCATGAAGGCTTGCTGGTCTTTTTTTGCCACAAGTCACAGAAAATCACCCTGTGATGGAATTGGCAATAGTAAGAAGCAAAAACTGGCCAATGCTAGTCTTGCTGCATCAGCATCTTTTGACACGGGAGGTCGACTGTAGACCAGGTTACCCTGCTGACACAGGACATTGATGATAGCTTTCCAGCTAAAAAAAGGCCAAAGCTGTGTTTGTCGACCTCACAGCAGCCTACAACACAGTATGGCACCACGGCCTCACCTGCAAGCTGCTGCAATTGCTGCCTGATAGACACATGATTCACACGATCATGCAGATGGTTAGTAATCGCAGCTTCGCCCTTGCCACCGGAAACAGCAAACGAAGCAGGTTATGACACCTCAAGAACGGCGTCCCATAGGGATTTGTCCTGGCACCCATTCTCTTCAACATCTACATCTCTGACCTGACAACCAGCATCACCAGAAAGTATGCATATGCTGACGACCTAGCAATCATGCATGCTGATGGAGATTGGCTGGCAGTGGAAGGGGCACTGAGCAAGGACATGGCAACACTAGGTGAATACCTCTAGACTTGGAAGCTAAAGCTCAGCACCACGAAAACAGTGTTGGCAGTCTTTCACCTCAACAACAAAGAAGCCAAACGTGAGCTGAAAGTCAACTTCGACAACGAAACCCTGCCCTTCTGCTCCGAGCACAAATACCTCGGAGTAACGTTGGACAAGTCACTCATGTACCGCCGACACCTTGAGTCACTTCGCAAGAAGCTAACATCTTACGTTGCACTCCTGAGGCGGCTTGCTGGCTCTGGCTGGGGTGCTGGAGCAACAACGTTGCCAACAGCCACCCCAGCCCTGGTCCATTCAACTGCAGAGTACTGCGCGCCTGTTTGGTGCCACTGTGCTCATACCTGCCTCATCGACGCCTTGCAAATTGTCACTGGATGCCTGTGTCCTATACCAGCAGACAACCTTCCAACCCTCGCAGGCATCCAACTTGCTGAGCTTCGTCACATTGGAGCCACACTGCCTCTGGCATGCCATGGTATCAGCCTGGACATCTGTTCCACTTAGCGCTCACCCACCCATTGAGTGCAAATGCACGGCGCCTCAAATCGAGATACCCATTTGTACCTGCTGCACAACATCTCATCAGTTTATCTGACAACAACAACATACGTGCGGCGCAGTGGGCGGATTACCAATGGAATGCTGAGTGGACATAGACAGTCCCACAAGACTCCATATTTTCATCAACGACACTGGCTCCTACCCCCCAGCATGACCCTCCCAAGAGCCTGGGTCCGACTTAACCGCCTACGCACCTGCTTGTACAAATAGGGTATGACCTCCTCTGCAGCCTGTGAGTGTGGCGCAGAAGAACAAACCGTCGACCATGTTGCCCTCCATGTCCAATCCAGCGACCTGGCCTGCATGGCCTGACAGTTCTGGACGACGAGACAATTGAATGGCTGCTCAACATCTGCCCCGAAATCTAGTGCGGGCAAGCAGTGGTTTCAACAACTCGCTCAAAAGAAGAAAAAGAAGCATCTGAAAAAATTTTATCCACACAAGCTGCATTCAAATACTGCTCTAACAACATGCCTAAAATAACATTTTTCCATCTTTTGAAACCAGACATTGAGGAAATACACATTCTGTTTCAAGATCGGTATAATCTTGGGCAAACTGTTACTGGAACAAGGAGCTTCCACTGCTTTTGTCCTCTGAATATTGGAACAACACAGTTTGAAAGAGTGTCAGCTGGTGAAGAGTTTGAAGGCTCTCATTCTTTTTTTACACATCAAAACACTTATCAGCTGGATGAAATTCCACCTCAAACATATGTTGCATCAAAATATGATGTTTCATGGTGGATTGGTTTTGTGCAGACACAACATTTGCAAAAAGACATTTTGGTTTCCTTTTTGCATCCTCATGGCCCTTCGCAGTTTTTTCATTGGCCAAGTTCTGAGGACTCTTGCTGGGTTCCTCTAGGCCATGGGTCTTAACTTGGGGTGGATTTAATTCCTGGGGATAAATTTAATGATGCGGAAGATGCAATACTTTGTTTTTTTCTACAGCACTACCTAGTAAACAAAAAACAGGTGGCAAATTTTATGTTAGGAAGGAAGCTTGAAAGCGGTAAACGGTAGAAAAAAGGTTGAGAACCCCTGCTCTAGGCAACATATTATTGAAACTTAAAGTTCCAACCACAAATAATGACAGACAATACAAAATTACTTCAGATGAGATGTCTTTTCTTGTAGCACTTGACCTGTGAAAGTTAAAATGTCAATTCTCACACCATTTGACTTGATTGCAAAACTGTTGTTTGTTAATTTGTACTGTATTATCATGCAAAAAGTTTGTGAACAATTGATGGCTTTGCCAAAAAAATTAATTATCAATTAGTATTACAAGCTTTCAAAAGTGCATGGATAGTCTTGAATCCAAAATTATTGTGTGGCAAGTTATTTGAATTTAATAATATTCCATTGTGTGTTGAAGATGAAGAGCCTATGTCAATCAGCTAAACTTCAATGAAATGCTTGTTGTATCAAGGTAAAAATGTCAACATTGGAGCTAAATATTTATTAAACCCAGTGCATGTAATTTCAAAATTAGAGGCTAAAATGTTTTAAATCAAAAAACATTTTTAACAACAGCAAATTTGCAAAAATTGGAATGTTTGCTGCTAAAACTTTACAACTTGTCAGAGATTGGTATTGGGGCGTGCAATTTCATTGGAACAGATTAAATACCAAGGAGCAAAATAACCTAGTGATTTTGTTGCTGGTAAATTCAGTTTTTGATAAGATGTGTGTACCATATAGCCTATATGTTTTCTTTAAACCAAATTTAATGTTGTTTTAAGAAATAAAAACTGCATTTTGGTAGATTTTGTTATCCTGACAAGTCTATTTCTTGTAATGTCAAAAATCAATTGGAAAATATGCAAGCAATATTGTAGAGGCTAAAGACAACCTTTACTTAGCTGGGGCTTAAGTTTCTTTATATTTACTGAATTGAAGCATCAATGTAGATCATTTTTTCACAAAAATTTTTTGATTTTACTTATTACCATTCATGGGGCGTCACCAAGTGGTCAGCGACCTAAAATATCAAAAAATTTAATTTAGACCTACTTCATTAGCTTATATATATCATTTCAAAGATACATTTTTGAAATCATTGACCCAAAATATGGCAGAATATTAATTTTCACCTGTTTCTTATCAATAGGAACAAAGAAAAGGCATAAAACAACAAAATTGCTTATGCGCAACACAGTAAAATACTTCATCTTCAAATGATCATGTCTCTTGTAATATACGTCTGATTTTGCTAATTTTTCTTTTGTTGAGCTCAGAATTAAATTTCTTTTCACATATGTAGAAACAAGCAAAATCTGAGATGTTGCATTACAAAACCTTCTAAACATTTGTTGTCTTGTAAAAAAATTACCCCACACAGACCTGTATAAAGCGCGTACGCGCTACATACAATAATGCCTACCGAATTATGCATTACATGTCAAAACCAAGTGTTCGCCAACACCAAGTTAGCCATGCGTCACGACAAGAAATAATTTGCATCACTTCTTGCAAAGTTGTGCATCTCCATATAATCTTTTCATCTGATCTCTTCAAATGTCTGATGCTTCTTACGAATCTTCATTTTTCCTCAATTATTTAACGCTCCTATATGACAGTGATCAACCGATGTGGTTGTTAATGTGTTATGCCAACATACACGGCTCATCAGTATTGTTTTTGCATATGTTGCGATCGGAAATCCGGAGGGGCATGCGCGCAAAGTTTCGCACCGTGGCAGCAAGCAACAATAGAGATCATGCTCGCAATCTCTCTTACTATTGCTTGCTCGCGCTACATATATAATGGTGTTATTCTTCACGCACATCCTGTTCGTGGTGAATCACACAATCAACGCAACACCACCGGAGAGGTTGCAACAACATCCCCTCCTTTTTACAACGAACCACACTGATCGCACGTTCTTCGTGTGAAGGCTGAACTCTGCACGACCTTCATATCCTTGTCACACCACCATTTTGTTGCGATCGGAAATCCCGAGCGGCATCCGCGCAAAGTTTCGCACTGTGGCAGCAAGCAACAACAGAGATCATGCTCACAATCTCTCTTACTATTGCTTGCTCGCGCTACATATATAATGGTGTTATTCTTCACGCACATCCCGTTCTTGGTGAATCACACAACCAATGCAACACCACCGGAGAGGTTGCAACACATAACAATGAAAATCTTCCGTGTGCTTTGTGGCGCCCTAGGATTTCTTTATTTACTTGTTCCAGTATGCAGACAATGTGTGCAAACCAAGTTTTTGTTCTAATTTGTTCTACTACATCACAAAGCACCACAAAGCAAAAAAGTTGTCAAGTGCTTTACAAAGCACTGTTTACCATCCAGCCCACTTCTGTGGAAGCAGAAAGAGCATCCAGTAGATGCGGACTCTGCTAAAAAACTCTGGTCCCACCTAAATGATTCAACAACCGCTATGCTGTCCCTTATTGGAAATCCGTTGCAGTAAAAATAAGCATTAAAAATTTGTTTTTTTGTTGTTCTGTATAAAGTTACTTAAAGTACAAGAGTAACAGGTCTTTGTATTTTGACTGCTGAATGGATTATATGACTCTGAGTACTTTAATTGGATTATATGACTCTGAGTACTAAAAAGTCAGTACTTTAATCATCATTAAAACTTTAATATCATGTTCTTCTTTTGAATATCTGGTTAACCGGATAGCACAAAGAACAAATACAGTATCCATTATCCAGATAACAAATTCTTACAACTGTCCGTCTAACCCTACTTCTAAGTAATTGTGATTCAAACATGATGCTTTATCTTTCGATATGCAGAATTTCAGCAACACATGCACCAGCTTGTTTTTTTTAACAGGCAGTGCCATGAAGTTCACCTGGACTGAAAAAAAGATTCTTTTCATGTATTCACTGTGACAATCACACATTCAAACAGAAGATTAATAACCATAGTCTTCAGTTCTGAAGGTTTGGTGAATCACTAACCAGGTCTTAAGTATATTGTGAGTTCAAATCTAGGTGTACCATGACACTGACACCACCACGCTGAAACAGCCAAAATCCAAGTAACCAAATTTCTAGAACAGAAAGTTACTAAAAAGTAATCTAATGATCACAGCACTTGTCAAGTTAGCTAAACGGAATAAACGGAATGAACATTTTCTATATAAAAAGACAAATTGTAGGGTTGTTATATTCCGTCGCACAGCGTATGCAAATGAGGTCGATGGGGTCACGCGCTGTGCTAGCAGCTTTTGCTGGCTGACTAGGTCACTTCCTCAAAGAAGTTCGCAGGCGTTTTTATATTGGTTGTTCAGTGTGACGTCAGCGGAAAAAAAGCAGTTGGGATTCTCTTGCACAGTCAGACGTTTCAATTTTCGCAATCCTCGCAGGATTTCGTGTTTTATCCCTAGTGCAAAAATATGTAGTGAAATAAACGTGCTACAGTTCTTTACGGAGAAAGCGTTCATTAAAGAGAACATATAAGAAGGTTAACTTCAGTTCTTTTCAGTGTACCTGCCAAGTTTCATCAATGTGGAACGTTGCCACGTACCACTTTAAGTTCCCAAAAATTAAGTAGTTTGACTGCCCTGGTGTCATGGCAGCCGAGATCTGCGTTGCGCTGTTAGTGAAAGTCTACAAACAAGTGTGCACTTAGATTTAATTAGCCTGCTTCAAGTTTTGCGCAGAGTGAGGAGAGGTTAATGCACGTTTTTTTAGTCCTTTCCATCATTGTAACTGCCATGTTCCATCAATGTGGAACGTTTCCACGTACCACTTTAACGTCCCAAAAATTAAGTAATCTGATTGCCCTGGTGTCATGGCAGCCGAGATCTGCGTTGCGCTGTTAGTGAAAGTCTACAAACAAGTGTGCACTTAGATTTAATTAGCCTGCTTCAAGTTTTGCGCAGAGTTGGAGAGGTTAATGCACGTTTATTTTTAATTTTAGTCCTTTATCATTGTAACTGCCAAGTTTCATTAATGTGGAAAATTGCCAAATATTTCTTAAACGTCCTTAAAAATGCGTAGTCCAATTGCTCTCCTGTCATTGCTGACAAGATGGCCGGCATGGTTTTAGTGAATGTCTGCACTTAAATTTCATTAGCCTGCTTCAAGTTTTGTGCAGAGTGAGGAGAGGTTAATGCACGTTTATTTTAGTTCTTTATCATTGTATCTGCCAAGTTTCATCAATATGGCACTACTTCAAGTAGTACTTTATCACAAGTAACTGCTGGAGCTGCCTGTTCGGCTGCTTCAAAAACATTCGCACTTGGCAATTAGCCCTGCTTCGCAAACATTCGCACTTGGCAATGCGCGCTGCTTCACAAACATTCACACTTGGCAGTCTTCAAAAGGCCCGTTAGCGCAAAGCCTTTGTAATGCAGGAAGGGCATTGTGAAAAATAACATCCGTTCTTTTGCGAAAAAGCAATAATTCAGTGATCGCGGCTTGTGATTTTTTTGCTGCTTCCCAACAAAACACATCAATGGAGATGTAGAGTTCAACAGAGGACAATAAAAGATCCTGCCAACAGTAGCCCACATTGCACCCTTGCCGCTCGTTCTTTACCATCGCAACAACGCCAAGCACCTGAGCGTGTGTGCATAAGTTTTTCACATATCTCAAACTGTATTTACGACCAGCTGATAAAAATGTTGTTTTTTTCCTCTCGCACTACAATCTTGACGTGCGACCACTACAAGGTAATCACAGCATGTTCTGTGATATTCTCACTTTTTCTGCAACAACAACCACAACGGCAGAACCGTTAGTTTTTTTTTGTGCAAAGAAAATTTTGTGTTGCTTTTTCATGACACAATAAAATTTTTCGTGTTTTTTTGTGGTACAATGTGTGTAATAATTTTTTTTTTACAGAGTTCAGTTAGTGCAACGAAAATATTTATGAAGGTTTTACGCAAATTTGGGCCTTAGGCGAAATAACGTGTAGAGGTGGAGTAAAAAACGCTGTAAGCGCAAGAATATGGTTACGAAAAGTAATGTGTATCAGAATTTGTGCACTGTGTCTGATTACCAGATAGCTATAGGCGACGTAACATGGAGGCTATCGATGAGGGAGTTATGGACCTCAGACGAGGAAGATCTACACGAGCCAGCGAGTCTTCAACGTATGTGCAAGGAGATCGTAAGTGCAGTCAATATGCCTATTCCAAGATATCTCTCGAACTCGAAGATTTGCCAGAAAGTGCCTTCATCGAAACAGATCTTCTCAATACAATATTTAAACAGATGGATTGACCTGTCGAACTTGTTCGAATTGAAAGCGCTGGCGTACATGCGAATGTACAGGCACATTCCAAAAGAAATACTGGTATGGTTGAACATGAGAGCGGATTCAGTACCATTGCACAGACGCAAATCGAGAACGTATCAACTAGTGGATTGCATGAGGGATGCAAAGTTCAACAATCGCGGCAAGCTGCTCCAGAGTGTAGTTCTTCACTTGAGAAACAAACAATTTACCAAAAGAAACAAGGCCGGCTTGTCGGTTGTCCACCTAAGAAAATACAAAGCTTCGATTTATTTAGAAATAAGCAATATTTCGAAGACTGAAGGTGTTAAATTATATTCTCACAACCGCATTGACAAACATTGCGACAGTAACACAAAAAAGTAAAGGTGAGGCAGCAGTGTGGCCGGAAACTCATACATGGATGGGGGCTATGGCAATCATCATGAAGAATCTGGTAGAGTGCGTAGCTGTTCAACATAAACATTATACAGGGCAGGCAGTTTCGTGGTAACTGCTGAACGAAATAGCACGCAAAGCTCACAGCTTGAATTATGTAGTGGGGAAACCGATTCTGACCATGAAGCAGTACAACATTGTCCATACAATGTTGCTACGGCACAATCGAATCATGCTGAAAAATCGTGCGGGGCAGTTGGCACTGCATGCTCTAAGGCTGAAGACTTTACTACTCGAGGGCAAGCAGGACTTAGCTTGTCGCCAAGCGCATACATTAAGACGGTACTTGATAGATTCATGCAACACGGAAGTGCCATACGAATCTGGCCAGATCAGAAAGGTTCAGTATGCAGTGTACTCGAGCCGAACGGCTATGTCGAAGAAAAACCACTACAAGACATCCTGATCACACTAATGATGAAAGACAACTGTACAAACTGGTATGATCATGGCCAAGCTGACGACTTCGTTGTTGGGTTGTTCGTTAGTTGAGCGTCAGTGAAAACATTCCTTGTAATCAGAACATGTTAGGCAGCTGTACTTGTATTGAACATATGTCACATATGTTTTTGTGCAGATTACTTGAAGTGAAATTTCAGCCCATTTCGCGGTGTTGTCGATCACGTGACGCAGACCGCATTGTTTGGGTGCCAAGCGCATTGCCTTAACACAACAAATGGACGGTCATACCAGTGACTTTACTTGTAAATAAGGAAATCAGTACTTTATCTTTCAGCTAACTCTTTAGTAGGCATAAATCTGCTTGTAATATTCCAGCAGATGATGCTACATATTTTCAATTAAGTGATTATCACAGTCAATTATTTAGTATTACTTTTAGTTAACAATTTTTTATTCGGGCAATCTCGTGTTCCAACTTCTAAGCCGTAAGTGTCATGGCGACCCGGGAAGACCATTGTTCATTTCCGCGCTTCGACCTCGTTTCTGTGCGCTATCGATCACGTGACTCCATCCGGGTTGTCTGAATGGTCAGGCATCGCGCGTTACAAAATATATGGACCGTGTTAAAAGGCTGTGATTTGTTGCAAGTTCTGTTATTGTTCTTCATGCAGGAATTTTCACTGATAGAGATTATTGTCAGCGAAATTTATCTGTCTCTGTTGAATTCAATTATTTGCTTAATTTGTACAAATCAAAATCAAGAACGGTAAGATAAAGTTGATACAAACAGTTTACCTTCACATGCATAGTTTAAGTGTATAAAAGTAGTGTCATTTAAATTTCTTTCATCGGACCTGATACCTCATTCGACTTTCTTGCAGGTGTAAAGTCATCTAATGAATAAAAAGTACTTTGAGAGCGTAAAACCATTCCACATACACAGTTTTCCATGACGATTATAAAATGTATGGCACATTCTAACTTCCCTCGGAAGCATTCATGTCGACAAAATATTTTACTTAGTTGTTTAACTTTTAACTCTTTTCGCTATGCTAGAGTAGAAGCGCAGATTGCCTATTTATGAGCTTATCACTAAATAAAACAAGATTAAAAGCAACTGGCAAGCGTTCGATCACCTGACGCAATCAGCCTTGTGCCGTGCCGTGCTTGGTTGGTTTAGCAAGTCTGTTTGCCCAACAGTTCAACAAAGTTTACTAGATCGCTCTGATTATTTTTTTAATTGGTATGGAGAATTTCATCACATCTCATTGTTAATGATCAAAAGATTATTCAAATAATAAATACGCAATTTTCCGATTTTGCTGAAACGAACATGTTCACAGATGATGCATTTTTTGTTGGAAATCAATGAGTTTCAAAGCATGTTCATACAGCTTGCTTTTTATTTCATTGCAGGTAAGAAAATGCCACCCAAGAAAAGACGTGGAATTGTTTCTACACAGCCTGGTGTGGCCAGACGTTATCTGCAGGAAAACTTCGGCTCATTTCCTGTCAGTGCAGGTGAAGTGATGAATGGGCACATCCTCCAGATTTATATGGCTACAGCTGGATTCAGCGTTGTGCAGTCTGAGAATCAGCTGAAACAACCATCAAGAGACCAACTGGACGTCAGTACAGAGCGTTCTTACAAGGCTGATGTCCGGCGTCTTGTGTCAAACACTATAAAGAAGTATAAGTTCCTAAGCAATCCTGAACAGTTCCAGAAATTCCGCATGGCATGTGAGGGGTGTTTTGATTTAAAGTTGACTGGTGCACCAGTCTCTGTGCATCGCACAGTTGAAGATGTTGGGCCTACATCACTCCGGGCGAGTGAAGTTGTTCCTCACCCCACTGTTGACAGCAGTGCCTCTCCTTCAATACAAGATGCACCAATAAGCACGGGATCAGTGCCTACTTGCAGCACTGCAACAATATGTAGCACAAGAAGTGCAACAGAGCAAATCACACCCCGCAAGATGAAATGAAAGAAACGTCTTGAGTTCGCAACTTCTTTCTCTTCGAAGCAGAGGGAACACATAAAAGAACTGCGAAAAAAACTCAAGACTCCAAAAAGAGTTATCAATCAAGCACTGCAAAGAAAAAACGCCACAATTGCGAAGAATAAAAAAATACAAGATTTAAAAAAACAACTGCGCGGAAATGAACAAGCTACCAAAATCGGCAGATTGAAAACGGAAAATACAAAATTAAAGAAAGCCCACAAGAAGCTTATTACATACTACAGTAATAAGGCTAAAAAGGAATCTGCGTCGGTTAGTATTGCCCAGCATAAGCTTGTCAAAAATAAATTACAACAACGGGATGCTGCAGTGGCGGAGTTAGAGTATGAGAATGTTATACTCAAAGAGCAAGTGGAGACGCTACAATCGCGGCTACAGGATCTTGAAACACCGGAAGAAGGGAAGCTTCTTCAAATGAAAACCAACGATAAGACGTATTCCTGCATGACGCGAATGATGGTCTTCGACCATATTGTTCATAATGTATCAACTGCAAACATTCATAAGCTAATTTTAAGTAGCCAAAGTCGTACAGGCGTGAAGGCAGAAAATATTCCGCAGAAGACCACCGTGTAATTGATGGCCTGCGAACTTGGAGCCCTGTCAGAATTGCAGGCTGCAACGACAATACTAGCAAGCGACAATGTCACCGTGGGGTTCGATGCGACCACGCAAGAGGGTGTGCATGTCAATACTATCCACTTCACCACCAACACACAATGCTTTGTAGCTGCTCTTGATCAGCTTCCCGGCGGTACGGCAGCAGATTACGCTGAGCATGTGTTGGAGACAGTGGATCGTCTAAGTTTGGCATATTGTTATTTCATGGACAAAGACTTTGTGCAAACAAAGGAGAACATAGTAAGTCGAATAACAAATTCAATGACTGATCGTTGCGCAGCGAATCATGCTGCACTGCGCATTATATCATCTGCGTGGCGGAAGTCATTGAATGAACTAAATTGTCATTTGCACCCTCTTGATACTTTCGCGAGTGCATGTCGTACCGCTCTTAGAAAACTGCAGCCTCATGAAGGGAAGGTGTACGGAAATGAGTGCATTGCAGCCAATGTAATTCTACAAGTGACCAAGTTGCGTTATAAGGATGGCAAACGAGACCCTCGGGGCTTCATAACTTTTCTGGAAAAAAATTAACTTCCACGGTGTCTTCTGCCAGGCTACAGAGGTAACCGCCTTGACGTTATGTACGAAATAAGCGCAGTTCTAATTGAACATCATAATTTATTCGTGGATTTCTTCAATTCTGGAACCTTCTGCGAAGGTCTGCGGAAGTCCATCTTCGATGACTTCACTGCCCCAATAACAAACATGCAGTTGCGTGTTTTAGGGCTGCTGGGTAGGGCCCTGAGTGGACCCTGGATGCGGCAGTTTTACACCTCTGCTGAAACGGAAATAAATTTTGTGGAAAGGATTAGGGTTGTCCGAAAAGTGATGGAAAAACTAAAAGTCGCAGCCGATTCCCCTGAATGGCTTCTGGAGGCTGATGAGGACTTTTTTGGTAACCTGCTGGTTGGTGATGCAACCATGGCAGCACTGCGGGAAGGTGTTGCGAATGACAACAACAGTTATTTAAATATGATGAGGTATTGCCTGATAGCTATTGTTGATGTGATTAATCATCAGTACAAAAAACATTTTTCGTGGGATCTTCACGAGACGCTCGAGGAAGAGACGAAATCGGCAAGATCTCACAATATTGACGCTGAGCAGATGGTCGGTATGTTTTCCGTTGCCCAACAACGTTCCCCCAACGCAACGCTTTGTTATCTGTCATGCCGGTTGCTGGGGCAAAAAAATGGAACGGTCGCATTTCTGGACAACCTTAATCTCGAGGATAAATAAATTTTCCTGCGAAAAGCAATATCGTTTGGGCGTAAACAAAGGTGAGTCTCGAGTTCTCAGCAATTTTCATTTTTTCACCATCTTCCATGACAGTAAGCTATTGGCAAATGCACCAGCATTTATTAATGTTACGTCATTAACACGGTGTTTCTCTTCTCCAGCATAGTATGTTTACTCTCCAAGTAAATGCTATGTGAGTAATCAAGGCTGATGATGTATGCTTGTTCGCAGTTACGACTTGTGAATACATTTCAAAGAATTATTAAACTAATTCATATTATTTACGAGCATCTTCGACCCCCAATTCAGCAATGCACACGACGAACAACGCATCAACGGCTTACATTTTTCGGAATGACGACTTACCCAAGATATATGAGTTATAGCACTAAAATTTTTATTATTTTTTAAATCTTCGTCATCTGTCTGTGCTTACGCAATAATGGCTCTTACCTGGGATGTGCCTAAGAAGTAATGTGGTCTGGAATTTGTTCTGTATGCGCACTACTGTATTACTTTGCACTTGCACCATGTCACTTACGCCAACGTAAACTAATGTTACAGGGACAAGAACAAGGTAGGCAGAAGGAACTGATGCAGGAATTTATAAAAAGACAAGACGACAAAAAGCAGAAGCAAATACAATCTAAACGAAGGGAGGTCGAGAAAATGTTGAGAACTGGAAGTTTGGAAAGGGTTCTAAAAGACTTTCCCGAAGTAAATGAGGCGTCAGTGGCACAATTGAAGGAAATTTTGAATGGTAATGCGGTTGGAAAGAAGATCCTTCACGTGTGGTATGAAGAGGGCAAACTTATAACATATAATGGTAAATTGGAAAAACTCAAGCGCCCCCACATTTACAAGGTATCTTACTGGGGACTGAACCAGCCAGAATACGCCGCCGCCGATTATAATATTTCCATGTTTGAGCTTGCTGCGGACCTCCTTTATAAAGATTTGCTTCTGTGCGAGTGAAAACATTAAGGTGTTTTCCATCAGCACAACTACACCACTTGTTGGTATATGCTTCTGCTTTTTGTCTTAAAGAATTTGATAAGTCCAGCCGAAAGTAAGGCATACATGTTGCCAAACACGCTGCACTTTTTACATATGCCAGCTGGCAAACTTTGCAGCGATGGACTGCTGTGCCTGCCTGTTATGTTTTTTTTGCGCGAATGCACGGTCTTTTTGGGGTGTTGCAGCTGGCGAACTTTGCAGCGATGGACTGCTGTGCCTGCCTGTTATGTTTTTTTTTGCGCGAATGCGCGGTGTTTTTGGGGAGTTGCAGCTGGCGAACTTTGCAGCGATGGACTGCTGTGCCTGCCTGTTATTTTTTTTTGTGCGAATGCGCGGTCTTTTTGGGTTGTTGCAGCGATGAACTGCCTGCCTTTTGCATTTTATAATTTGGCACGAGTGTGAACTGCAGCATTTAATGAATTTTTTTGGCAGGTACACTCACAGCACACTGACTTAATGATAAGTTAATGATTTCATGATAAATGTATTAACTGTCAAATGTCTGAATGAATGCAAATCATCACTACTGGATATATTTGACCTGCGTCAGTGGCAGGTGAAGTATTAGGGAAGTCATCACAGCATTTTGGTATGGTTTGCTGTGTATTACAATACAATACAGTATGGTGTAGGCAATACGGTATTGCACTTGTAATCCAATGGGTAAAAGTTCATTTCCTGAAATATGTACGAAGTACTATTTCAATAAATAATAATTTCCTGTTATGTTTATGTTTTGCCTGATTATGAACTGTTATGTTTGGTTCTCTAACTTTATGTTTTGTTCTCTTTGCTTGCATGATATAGCTATTACAACAATTTAAAATTGTACAGCACTCCTGATTTTTGTCAAGCGCTGGGTATTTTACCTTATGAAGTAGTTTACTAGTTATGATTAGTAAAGTGATTGTCTATTTTATATTTTTAAGAAATTATTCTTTTAACAATTTGTTCTGACCATTGCTTGAGGGTCATTCTTTACTTGCATATAGCTAAAACTACAATTGCAGATTGTACAGCACCCCTCATTTTTCTTAAGCGCTGGGTCATTACCTCTTTAATGAGTTATATTTAGTTAAGTGATTGTCAATTTATATATTTTTAGATAATATTCCTTTAACAATTCGTTCTGGACATTGCTTCAGGATCATTCTTTTCTTGCATATAGGTATAACAACAATTGCAAATTGTACAGCACCCCTTATTTTTGTCCAGCGCTGGGTAATTACCTCATTAATTAACTAGTTATAAATAGTTCAGTGATTGTCAATTTCCATATGTTTAAGAAATTATTTCTTTAAAAATTTGTTCTGGCCATTGCTTGAGGGTCATTCTTTGCTTGCATATAGCTATAACAACAATAGCAAATTGTACAGCACCCTTCATTTTTGTCAAGCGCTGGGTAATTACCTCATTAATTGTTTATAATTAGTTAATTGATTGTCAAATTATACATTTTTTAAAAATTACTTAAGTACCACATTCTTTGCTTAAGGTCATTGTTACCTTGCAGATAGCTGTAACAAACATTACAAAATTTAGAGAACCTTTTCTTTGTAATTTTGATGATGACGATCACAGTTTTTGTTTAATTTATTGTACATTTAAATGTAAACAATGACTCACTTAATTCCGCCCATTAAAAATGTCATAACTTCCTCATTTTTCATCGTAGAAAAAAAATAAAAAAAGCATTTTCAATGTTTTTTCAAGCTCTTTCCAATGTGAATGATGGCAATGCAGTAGCTTTTAATTCATTTTTTTTTTGCATCTTACCTACGTTTTCTGATTTCTACCCTTTGGCAATAAAATAAACTATCTTATGAAATCACACTTATGAGTGTTTAGAGGTGTCAAACAATTGTTACCATTGCAGTTAGGATTCGAACACTTTCAGTACATTAGTTCAAACTTAAGTTCACTTTGCTAAGATCAAAGAAAGTTATTCATTGTGCAGCCCTCATTACTATGTCGTTCAATTTACGGCCCTGGTTAAAATAGTTGCATAATTTTGGCTCAGTAAAAACAATTCCGGTTGGACACAGCCGGCCTATACCAGAGATGAGCGCAATGTTGCCACTCCGTTCTTATGGAAAAGCACTAGATTTCATGATAAAGAAACACTAGGTTCACAAAAAAAACAGGAGATCATAATCAAGTTAGCTGTGAAAGCAAAAGGCAAACTTACACTCAATGAAAATGGCCAAAAAATGTGTTACAATGCAAAAAAAGACATTCGTAAAACAGACAAATATTAAATAAAACAGTAGATATCGTATCAGGCAGCAACGCTTGTATTTGTATTTTATTGTTTTGCAGCTATGACGATTTAATGGCCAAAGAAAAATAACATTCAAAACATTTAGAACATTTGAGAAATGACCATTCTCCTAGTCCTAGCAATAGAACAGTGATATATCTTGCGATCACCTGGTCTAACTGCACCATTCCTGCGATTCTACTATGTTTTAAACTCACTGACATTAATACCGAAAAAAATCTAACATCACATTTAATAAAAAAGGAAGCAAACACAAAGAGACACAAAAAACAAATAGAGACCGAAAAAGTCATCGACACGACAATGTTGGTGTTACTGCAAGCACAAGTCATTTACTTGATGAAAATGTGAAGGTGTCCTTAGTCCTTTACTGCAACGCCAACAGGTATGAAAGCCGTAATTTCACCGGAAAACGGC
>Ga0210059_1004636_pt1 | contig 22214 bp, 9 predicted proteins | sample Ectturendosymbi2_FD_188042 | JGI IMG/M metagenome (GOLD analysis project Ga0210059, IMG submission 188042) | Ecteinascidia turbinata endosymbiont from Florida, USA - Sample 2 (SPAdes) (version 2) | ecosystem: Host-associated > Tunicates > Ascidians > Unclassified | place: Key West, Florida...
TAAGAGCCTCTTTGGCCAATTCCTCTGGCGCGGAGTTAACATTGATGACGTCACAATCCATCCTTGTAGAGGTTTGAGGATCAATCCCAAACTGAAGCAGGACTCAACAACCGGGGAGTTCCGATTCAACTGACACTTACCACTCAACTATGTTCACATTGCTACTAGACCTGGATGGTATAAGTGAACAAAGGTGGATACAGTTCGAATTGCAAAATAGTCCCAGTAGCGTTTTTGCATTTGGTGTCAAAATATACACTGTGTTGCGGTTGACTGCATCGCCTTGAACTACTGAGGCAAGCACAAGGTGGCAATTCGGGACATTAACTAACAGGAAAGCAACCAGCAGCAATAGAGATCCATCACTGACCACTCTACTACTACTAGGTTGCACTATCATTATATAGGCATATAGGGATAAGTGAACTATGATAATTCGCTTGTGGTGACTATCACAGTGACTTCTTACTCATGGGCACCATCTAGCGGTGACCATTTATTTTCATGTGGTGCCATCTACCGGCCGCCACAACTACCATTTAGCAAACCTGTGAAATCGGATCACAACTAAAATTTTTGATATTTTCAGAATAATCTCATTAAAACAACAAACATTTTCTGAGTCCGATCCAGTTCTGATCCGCAATTTTCTAAAAAATTGCAGTCCGGTCCAGTCCTGATCCGCCAAAAATTGGCTCCAGTCCTGATCCAGTCCGATCCAGTCCTGATCCGTGTCATCTCTGACACACATGTGTTGTGGCCTGTATCGGGAAGCCAAACTGCTCACAACATATATTTAGACCGTTTTTAGTGAACTCTACAGAAGCACGTCTCACGCGTTTCCTTGACAGTCGACTCGACAGTACAAACGCCTTTGATGTTTTTGATATCCTCAGTAGCTGCATCCGAAAAGGGAGTGCTAGGTGGGAATCAAACGCGCCGAGGCTCATTCGCTCTGTGCCAAGTAGTAATTTACTGCAAATATGTAACACCGAATCGCCATGTAATCGTTCTAAGTATGAAAAAGAGGATGATGAGTTGGTTAAAACGAAGTTATAACAGTCGTGCTGATGGTGCGATGATTAGAAAAGGTGAACGGTAAATAGTGTAAAGTGAACTGTACAAATGTAAGAAAACGGTGACGTATTAATATGTTAACAACCCGATTTTGTGTTTTCCAGAGGCATTAGGCGACATGAATATCATAGAAAAGTTATATTTGTGCTATAAATGAATGGCACGAACACGCAGTGTCTTCAGGCACCCGATGTATTACAAACCTGATCACACAGTGTTCGCAGATTTATCCAACGCAGAAGCAAACGAAGTTCTCATGAATATCTTGGTTCGTGTCGAAAGGAAAACCTTCTTTTGTGTACAACTACGGATAGATGACAACGAGAATAAAAGAAGATATTACGTGGGTGTAAACCGAAGATACGAGAACATTTGTGTAGCATATATCCACTCTGTTCCTATGCCTCAACCTCTTGTCGCGTACATACGGCCCACAAACTTGCAAGTGAAGGATCTCAACTTGGAAGCGATTCGTCAGGTGTTACTGCGGGCTGACGACTTAACCTTCGGGTTTTAGGACCACCGCACCGAATCACTGTACGCTATGAAGACTTGACTGCAGCGGATGACGGAAACCAAGATAAAGCAGCAATAAGCGATGCCAATGATTTACCAGGGGATCTGAGCCGTTGTGTGCCGAATGCGGTCGAAACCTCCCATGAAAACAAGCTTCTCAACGAGGACCCGCTAGGAAGGCAACTTCGCCGCGCAAACGGAGCAGGAATGGGTACATACCAGAAGGATATGAGGTTGACGGGGGGAATGATAGAGAAGAAAAAGGCATCGCATGGGCTGACGAAGAACTGATGGAATCTAGACCGATAAAGAACGAACCAACTTTCGACCTGGAAGAGTTCATTTGTTAAAAAACGCAATGCAGCTGCAAACTTGCTCTCACCACAATATCGTCAACGACAACCCCGCCATCTTGTGTGCATGCAGACGCGTTATCACTTCGTATCGTCGTGCTTATATCGCCTCTAGTGACTAAAACAAACTTACCACAAGGTAGCAGCTCCACGCACGGCAATAATGCGGAGACCAAGTAAGCTAGATGCAAGTGTACGTTCATGGTTCCGCACAGCTCGCACCTGTTTTTGCCTTCTTCGTTTCGCCTTTAAATAGCGCTGTATTTGCAACGATTAGGCATTCACAATTGAATCACTGCTACTGAACGGATGTCATGGTTTCGACATTATAGCAAAATTGCTATCGAAGTGCTGTAAAATATGGCTTAGCTGTTTATCCGTGCTGATCGATGTTTTTCTCGTTTTGGGAATAAACCAATGCTCAACCAAATCAAATTCGATGCTTGACTCCAACATCTGGCCACGGGGTTGAGGTGCTGTAAGTTGAGTACGAATGTATGTGACTGAGCTATGCTCAACCACAGCGGGTCTACTATTGATCGGCTTAAGATTATTGTAAAATGGGGAACTCTTCGCCCATGAAGAACATTATGTCACGTAATCGGCGGGCAAGGTGACATACAACATGTGCCACTCAGCACAACAGACAATACAGCATACCAGCATTGTAAGAGTAGCTGATTGTGATGAGTGCAGCACATACTGACAAAATATTGTTGATTTTTTTTACTGTAGCAAGGAAAACACTACCACTATAATTTTTGACGTCTTGAATCACTCTCAGGGAAATTTCGTTTCAGAAATCAAACGAATATCCTGATCCTGTCCTGATCCAATTTCAAAAATAAATATCCAAATCCAATTCTGATCCAAAAAGTCGCAATTATCCGGCGGATATCAAATCCTGATCCTGTCCATGATCACATCTGCCGCAGAGGTGGGACCGGATCCGGATCGCCGGAGTCGACTCCGGCAGGACTCTGCGTTTTCTTTCGGACCCGGACCCGGAGTCATATATTTGGGAAAAACTGGACTCGGATTCGGAATCACTTTTCCATTTCGGCAGTAGCAGGAGTGTGTGCGGTCATTTCTTAGGTAAAAACATGGGCAAATTACGGTTGGATCGATGATTGTAGCTGGAGTTTGAACAGGAGTCGGATTCTCAAATTTGAAGAATAGCCGGACCGGATGTGGATCCGGATTCAAAAACTTTGTAACAGGAGCGGAGTCGGAGTCTGAAAAAGTGACTCCGACCACCTGTGCTCTGCTATTGAAATCGTTTTCGTACGAAAGTCGCGTCCAATGAAAAAGTTGGTCGGTTATCGGCTTAGAAGCTTTTATTTTACTATTTGCAATTATATAGCATTGACTGATGAGACCAGTCGTGGTAAGAGAACTGTTATCACGACTGTTACGGCTCTTCTGTACTTGCGATCGATGCGCGTTGCCAAAAGTGGTACCGTATTGTATGATAGTGCAAAAGTGTTATTTCGAAATACTAGTTGTTAGGACTAACAAATAATTGAACAATACCCATTTTTTATTTTCTATAAAGAAAAGCACACAATAATAGTAACTTTGTTGTGATCACAATGTGGATGTTGCATGAAAGTACAGCAGTAGCCTACACCGAGAAGTGCAACTCACAAAAGTAGCATTAAGAACAAGTTTCAGAAAGCCATGAGCAGCAGAAACCACAGTGTCAAGTGTGCGATCATGATGTGATCAGCCCGAATGCATGGATGACACAAACAAAAAACACTTAGACAGCACAGCTCTTCCTCTTGTGTACCAAAGTTGCCTGGAACAAGAGCATATAATGATATTTATGAGGGGAAGCTGCTGTACTGTTAAAGACAATGTGTGTATTGAAGGTTGGATGTGGATTATATGCTGAGTTGTTCGTATCTCCAAACACTACAGATTGTCAGCCTAGTTATTTTCTGCACAGTAGTTATCATCCATCCATTACTATTATTATAATCAAATGAAATTAAATGTCAATAGCAAAGAAAACAAAAAACTAAGATAAAAAAATAGAGAAGAATGGTAAATATTTTATAGAATTAGGCTAGTAACATTAGACACAGATACAGTAGCAAAATGAGATTTTTTTCTCTAGTTCATGTCTGATGGGCATATCATTTTATGTTTGTAGCTTACTATCTTCTTGTCAATCGCTGTTGTTGGCAATCTTTTTAATGTTTCTTTGATCAATGTAATATGGATGATGCCAATTGAATTGTGTATGTACTATCTAGTGTTTAAGGGTATGGTTAGGGTTAACCTTTAGTGTTGAGGTTTAGGGTTAAGGTTTAGGTATGTCTTTGGGTTACAAAAATTATAGCTACTTTAATCCTTTACTCTGAAAAGCAACTGACATTGTAAAGAAGTAGTCAGATATTTCGCAGATTTTAATCTTTTTAAAGTGAAAACCAGATACAGTTGTTTAGACATTGCTTTTATCAATTACAACATCAGAAATGAACATCATAAATGTTTCAACAAGCGAAGTGAGATACAGTAGTCAGGATGGCTAAAAAGGAAAGTAAAATAATATTGCACAAGGGGGCTTACAGAAATCGCAAACATTCAGAAGGCAACAAAACTTACAGAAAGTACAAACAGTTAGAAAACAGTAGCTATTCATTGAAAAAAGGCAAGTGGCGAGCAGCAACACTGATTAATATACTGAGGATGGCTAAAATCAGATCAGTCTTGCATACAGCACAATGTGCTAGCAACGTTCCCTCTGATCACAGCCAGGGACAGGCACTGATGGAACTACTATCAATCACTTGCAGGATCACATGACATATTAAGAAGTTTCTTTGCAAGGCAGCTTGAAAAGGGGGCAGTGGACTTGCCATACACATGCCAGTGGTTTCAATTGCAACTGGTTGAAAGCACACTTAAAAGCACTAGTGTTTCTGTATGCTTTCAAGGAATCAGTCGACTGTGCTCTGCTTTCATCTTTTTGCAATGATTCAAACTTGCACATATCCATATTCAAGTAAGTACTCTACATGATGACTGTAAGCAAAGAATTGATCAGCACATTTTTAATAGAAAATTGATTTCATGTAAATTACTCATCCTTAGTATTCTATTTGAATAAGGGCTAAGGATGCGTAATTTTACGTCAAATTGATTTTCTACTAAAAATTTGCTGATCGATTCCTTGCTTACATTCATGGTTAAAGAATACTTACTTAGTTGAAAATAGTAGTTGTCAAGGAGGTCATCATATTTTTGGCTTTTTGCAAACTCAGTATCCATTCTTGCAATAAGCTAAAACTTGTGTGCGTAAAATTATTTAGATTCTCATTGATTTTCTCAAAAGCCATGGATTGCTGCAGACGTGCTCTTCAGGACAGTGTGTATAAACATTGTCCTAATGTGGGTCATATATTGTAAAAGGGTTCCCACATGGTATTGAAAGTATTGAAAAAGTATTTGATTTCAAAATTGGTTTTCAAGACCTTGAAAAAGTATTGAATTTTGCCAAAATGTGTATTAGGTATCGAAAAAGTATCGAAATTCTAAATAGAAAAGAAATCTCAAGTATCTGAACAGAATTTTACTGAAGGCAAAGCACTTCATTATTTATGCAGTGTAAAGTAATGTGTAAAATTGAATTTCATGATTAAGAATCTAAAAAAATGAAAGAAGTAATGGTATTGAACTTCTTAATTTTAGTATTGAAAAGGTATTGAAAAAGTATGGAAAATGATTTCTAAAAATGCGTGGGAACCCTGTTGTAAGCATATGCTTCCTTGCATTTTGTGACTATATTTTCTACCTGTGATTTGATGACCAAGGTGTATCTTTGAACCATTTCACCACATGTTATAAAAACAAGATGATTGAATGATGATTTTTCAATCATAGTCATTCTTATGCTACATAAATCTTTTTATGAAGTCAGATAGATCAAAAGGAAATGTAAAACAAATATTTGTCACATGCATATAAATATAATATACATATAAAGTACACAAATAGACCAAAACAAATCATCTAGCCACAAATATACAAACCTGTTTTTTTTTCGCTGAGACATTTCACTAATTTTTTTCTGAGACATCTTGGTCGCTGCGACATTTCAGTCATTTGTTTCATAGTTGTATCAAAACTCACAGTAACAGCGTTCATTTGCTTATGTTTGCATTCATTCTCACTGAATTGACATAAATTGTTTTCGGTCATTTCAAAAAAATTTCGGTCTATGACTGAAAAAAATCCAGGATACAAACATTTCACAGTGTAATGGAGAGTAGGAAAACCATAAATATCGGTAATTATTAGTAGGACCAAGACAACTACAAGTCAGATAATGTGATATGAAACATTATTTAAAATGAATCTGGTTCATTGACATAAAAAAGACACATGCAATATGAAAAACAAGAGCCACAAATGTAAATCAAACTACAACCATAACAAAGAAAGAGATGGAAGGCAAGCAGTAAAAAAATTTATAGAGAAAGTTAAGTGGATAGTAAAACAAATTACTTTTGTAAAATTAATAAGTCTGTATAAAGGCCAAGGAATCCTTAGACAGCAAACATGAGACACTGTGTGGTTTTTGCAGAGTATTATTTTGCCTACTGAGCCTTAGTGGAATAGCATATGTGCACACACAAGTTTTTCCATAATTTTTTGCAGGCGATGATTTTATATTTACTAGGGATGCATATAATGGAATATCGAATCATGGATTCGAACCCTTCAGTATTTGAATCCAAAAATCAAAGTTGTTCTGAATATATATTTGTATTTGAAATAAATTTGCATTAAAGAAACGTGAAAAATTATAAAGTCAGCAAAACAAATGGTTTCAGTAAGTTTTGCAGTTGCAATAAATTTTGCTGTGGCATTTGTGTTCCTGAGCAAAAGAAGGAAAAAAACACTCAAGCTCATGACACTATTTCGTGACGTAATGAGCTAATTAACAGGTTGTGTGATCACTGGTCAGCGTTCTACAGCAAAGCTCATTTTGCTCCTGTTTTGTTTCTTTTTTGTCTCAGATTGCAGAATCAGAACAACTCATACATGTGGTGTGCTACGGAGTTTGGTGGCTTGCTGTTTGTGTGTTAGTGTAACTAGTGATGGAGTCTTGAGACATGGTCTTGGTCTCAAGACTCATTTTGAGACCCATTTTTGCAAGTCTCGGTCTCAAAGGCAGCAGGTCTCGATCACAAACATATTGCCTTGAGACTTTGAATACAGCAACAATACGGCTCAGGAAAGCTTTTGTAATTCAATATGTTTTTGTCTGCTGCATTATACAGGTAATAAACAACCAAAGCAGGTAGGAAAAATGCCAGAAATTCGAAAAAATTTTAACTTTGGTATTGTGGTAACATTTTTTGAAAAATGTAAAAATTCTCAAGTCTTGGTCTCGACTACATCTATGGTAACTAGTGAGCTCAGAATCATATTGCTAAGAAACTGAGTAGATAGAAACTAGTAGGTTATGCCAAGGACCAAAAATTATTTTGTTTAGGTTGTACACCACCATTGCAATTTGGAATTTAGCAATCATCATAGCACGGGAAATATTCTGGAATAGGATTCGATATTCTGGAATAAAAAAAAAGATTATGGAATATTCCAGAACCTCTTGTGTTCCATAGTACACATCCCTAATATTCACCTTAGCAAGCAAGTCCTATGTTTCACATCAGAACTTCTTGAGTGGCATACAGACGAACATTTGTTGTCACATGCTAAATTTTTGATAGTCATATGTAAGTAGTCATTGAAAAAGGCCTTTGACACCAGTCAGGCTACTAAGCATCTTTAGCTTTTTGAAATAAACAATGCTTTTGGGAAAGTTGTATTTCTTCTTGTCTTATCTTCTGTTATAGCCTGTGCTATAGTTATTGTGCAATTAAAAACATTATAGCAAAATTTTAGGGTAGTCTAGTCATAGTCTATGCTGTAAAGTTGAATTCATTTATTAAGCTACCTTTGATGAACCTAACTGAAACATATTTTAAATATCACTACAATATGTCTGTAAAAACTTAATATACCATACAATGATTTTTGTAATTTTTTCAAATTGAGGTATTTTGCACTGCAGTTAAATGCATGGGCCAAGGTTAGCTCCACTTCTTACCAACCTGATATATTGAAAACATTACTTTTCTCGTTGGGCATGTTTTTAGTATAGTACTGCTTTATTTAACCAGTCACAATAGAAACCACTGGTGTGTATTGCAAGTCCACCACCCCTTTTTGAGCAGCTTCACAAAGAAACCTGTTGATACATCTGGTGACCCCAGGGAGCAACAGTGGTTCCACCAGGGCCTGTCTTTGGCTGTGGTTAGAGGGATTATGGGAATGCTGCCACTTGGAATCCTCAAGCCTCAATAGGCTACCTCGTCACTGTTTGTTGAAGAGCCACATATGTTGTAAATGTAAAATTTTGTTGAACTCTGCTCAGAATTTTTTTGACTTATATGATGTTTTGATGTTTAAGAAATTTTAAGCTATTGTATAGAGGAGTACTGTTTATCTTATAGTCAAATTTTATGGTCCGCAGTTAAAGAAGCAAAAAGGAAGGCAGAGATGTGAGGAAATGTTACTTTTTAAATGGCTTGCTCTGAAAGACATGTTGTTTATTACTTAATGTCAGACGCCATCTAATCAAGGTCATCAGTGTCAGGGCAAATCTTTTACCAAGATTATTTGAAAGTGGCAATGTTTTTTTTGTCACAGGCAATGTTTTTCTACATGATCATTAAGTGCATAAGTGCACTTTTAGCATTTTCTAGTTTTTGCCAATGCAGTTACAAAAGTTAACTGCAAAGCTTTTTTCAAGGTTGCAGAAAATGACAATGTGTCACCATGCCATCCCAAAGCTGACACCATTTAAACTGTAATGTTGTATAGTATTAATCAAAGCAAATTGAAACATGTGAGTTGAATATTTAAGCATGAATGTCAACATCCCCCAAGCCATCAGTGTCTTTAATAATATTTTTCATCTCTGAAATCTATGGCACTAATTTGAAGCAGCACTAAGACACAATTCTTCAAAACTAGACATGTTACTTTTGTTGAAAAGTGGGAATGCTCATGTATCAAGCTTTGATAAGGTTTTCTTAAAACAAAACATCAAGGTATGTTATGTACTTTCAATCCATTCTAAATAAGCCACAGGCCTTTCCTTTGTGCCAAAGAAGCATTTTTAAGCTCTGGTAATAAGGGCATTGGTTGCTGCCTTGAAAAACTAGTTCCCATTAGGAAAAGAAAGCAGGCTTCTAAAAAACTTGTGATGGCAAGAAGTGTGGCTCAGCAAATATGTTGCTAAATGGAAGCCAAGGTTGCCATGGCAGATAGGCAAAGAAACCAGTAGCCCACATATTTTTTCAAAAAATGCTTTACAGATTCTTTTGACACTTATACTGACTCTATTGTCGAAAGTCTGGTTGATTGCATCAAGGTATGCATAAAACATGTATGTGAGTTAGAGATGAACAGGCATTTTTTGTGCGAAATTTATTTGGAATTTATTAGATTCTTGCCTATGAATTGTGCCTATGTTTCCACCTGGATATCAGCAGCATTTTGGTGCAATTGTGATCCAACACTTCTTGGTCCTGAAGGTTTTAGACTACAATTCATTGGAAGGTTATTTTAAAATGCTTAATAATATCCTGTATTGCTTTATTGAGGGTTTGTGATGTGTTGGTGGCACTTAAAAATATAAGTTTGTTGCCAATATTTAGTAGCCCTTTCCTGGCATGAGTTGCAAATTGAATGGGAAGCTACAGATGATTGCCAATGTAGCTATCACAATCCCAACTTCTAGATATGCACCAGCATTATCTAATTAGGCTGATAGTATTATCTGATTGCTAAAAGTTTGTGTGAGCATTTCATACAAAAAACTAACGAACAATTGTATGAAAAAATGAGATATGAGTTGACTAGCTTGTTATTGATTAGAAGTGGTTTTGTGGTGAAACTTATTGTTCATAAGGTTTGAAAAAAAGGCTTGAAGATATCTGTGGATTATAAATTATTAGTCATGATCATGTCATGTTGTTTTGCTTGTTGCTCAGTCAGCATGATGGCTTGTAAGCACATTTGATTTTGTATAGAAGGTGGCAAAGTTTGGTTAAAACAGCTTAAATTACATTCCTTCTTGATTGAACTTTTAGTCACAAGTGTTTTTAGGCTTCTTTAGAAAGGTTGTATGTTGCTGTGCAAAATATATCTTAAACCATGAAAAGAGAACAATGAGCTCAGTGCTGAGCAGAAAATACAACGTTTTAATTTTTGGCTGTGGAGTAGCCATTTGCACATTCTCTTTTATTTTATCACTAATCTGATTGGTGTGCACACATAAATTTTTGATTTTTGGGATAGTCTTTGCTGACTCTCCAACTATTAAAAATAATGGTTGGCTGAGCACACACCATCAAACTGGCAGGTTGGGTTTGATTTCTTGTTGGGTCATACTGATGACTTGAAAAATGGTATTTGCAGCCTGTCCAGCATTGTGCTTAGCATTAATGAGTGGGTGCACGGAAACAGTTTCTGCATTGTGCTGTCATTGACTCAACACCAGTGCCAAATTCACTGTGAAAGCAGCTGCGTAGCCCATTTCACAAGCAAGTGGAGACGTGTGTCTGCAGAACACTCGTGAAATTCTGATAAGAATGCAAAAACTTGGTATAAACAAAAATGAACTTAGCTAAAAGTTAATTGGTAAATGACGTGCTTGCTAGCTTTGATACTACTGTGTTTCCCTGATAATAAGACAGGGCTTATATTAATTTTTGCTCCGAAATTTACACTAGGGCTTATTTTCGGGGAATGTCTTATTTTGATATATCAAAAAATGGTTTACAAAGTAAAAATGAAGGTAGTTTTTTGTAATTTCTGTTTATTTAAAAATATCAACATTTACTTATCATTAACATGTTTTTTATTCAGAAACTCGTTAACAATAATTTAGTCAAAAACAATCACTTGTTAACAATAATTTATTCAAAAACAATCATACCATCGTCCTTGGAATGTCTTGCAGGTCATCTGTTTCCAAAATTCCATCGGAGTTTTCGCTTAACTCATTTCCCACCAGTCAACTAGGGCTTATTTTAAGGGTAGGGCTTATATTAAAATCATCCTCAAAAATCACACTAGGTCTTTTTATTGGGTAGGTCTTATTATTGGGGAAACACAGTATTGGACATTTGTTGGATAACATTTACAGAGGGTTTTGGTTGTTTCCCCTACGATATGGTGCAATAGTTTTGAATAGTGTGCTCTGCTAAAATCAGAAATTTGTTTTAATGTTCATTCATGTCAAAATCACGTTCAAACCAAACAAGTAGTCTTTTCATCTTGTTTTTTTATCATAGCTCTTGTTGCATGACTCTTCTTTGTGTAATTATGCAAATCCAGCTTTGGCTATATTTTTAGTCTATTTTAGGTATGAAGCTGTGCAATCTAGGTGCAGGCCTCATGGTGTGTACCACATGCTAAATTGTATTAAACCTAAATGTTTGCCTACTACGGGCTTTTCCTTGTGATTACCTTGCTGCACTATTTCAAATCACAAAAAAAGAAAGTACTGCTAGATTAAGCGACTTGCCATGATGCTGAATTTTTGCATGATTGTCAGAAATATCATTTCATGATTTGATTAGAATTTAATGCTTACTGATTTGCTTACATATTAATTTAAAAGCTCAGATTGACTTGGAATGTGTGTAGTGAAACTGGTGCTGTTAAGACTCATTTGAGCAAAACAGTCTAACAGCTTGCTTGAAAACTTGCTTAAGGTTGCTACCATCATAAAAGACCATGTCTATGCTTATAACTGCAAAACTTGATGGTTGTGTGAATATGAGAGATGGCCTTAATAACCATAAATTTATGCATTTTAAGTTGAGTCTTGCTTGTGAATCAACGTTTGACCACTCAATGCATGGTGTAGTATGTTGTCGAGGTAGTACTATTGTCTGTTTTTATATGCTATTTTTAGTTGTCTAACCACAGTGTTCTAAGCAGGGTTGTGGAGTCGGAAGTAAAATGTTTGACTCTAACTTCAACTCTGACCTTTCCAAAATTTCTGACTTCTTAACATAACATGTATGAAAAGTTTGGCTGTTAACACTATTGTAGCAGCTAGCAATCAATGAAAATAATGGTACACTGGAAGAATTCTCTGTTTCTATAAAAGTTTCAAAAGAAATTGTACCATTTCAACAGGAATTCCTAACATACGAGTGCAATGTAAACACTATTCAATTGGGACTTCCGGAGTCAGATAAAAAATCCGACTCTGACTCCTAGTGCTCCTAGAAATCTGACTCCACCCAAAAACCTCTGACTCCTTGCGACTCTGACTTTGCAACCCTTGTTCTAATCAACCTTTTTCAAGTGCCTTTTAAATTAAAATGCCTTAGAGGAATAAGTTTATTGTGCAGTGTTCTGTTTTCTATTGTGTTTTCGTGAATATACCTCTATATTACAGGTCAACATATGGTGAATTTGTTTGCCTAAGTTCGTGACTAAAGAAGACACTTTAGTCAAATCAAAATTGTACAGTGCAGTTTTAGTTATTGTTAGCTTTTTTACACATGAGTGCATCTTTTTTCCAGGTGCTAATATGTACGTTGAAGTAATAATTGACATGGGTTAATTTTAAACAATGCATGTGCTTGTACTTTTTGGTAAGTTGGTTCTCAAGAGTTTTGTTGTCATTGTTTTGATGAGACTGCTGTTGGTTGGTCATTTATTTACAGAAACATCTGTTAGAAAAGTGTTGTAGGTGATATATTGCAAAAAGTAGTTTACATAATGGGAAAGACCATATGTTTGGTGAAAAGCGTTTTCACTGATTTAAGTTAAGTTGTAACTGCATCACAGTTTTTACCAAACAATGCATTCCTTAAGTTGATGTCTACAGTTTTTGTAGACCAGGCCTGCCCAACCTTTTTAGTGTTGCGGGCCACATTCACATGAGGAAATTTATTGTGGGCCACACACGTTTTTGTGGCGTAACAATAAGCTATTGTGACATGACAAATCCCTTGATTTTGATAAGTTTTATGCGATAACACAAGCGGATAATGAGTCCTGTAGTTGCACGCAGTGTTGCCAGCTTGTGTGGATGTAAGCCAAATCTAAAAAATTGACATATTTTCGAAGCGTATGTCATACAAGTGTTTGGGTGGTAGGCCCATGACAGAAACAACAGGTATAATTTCGGTGTGTTTTGATGGCAAATGCACTTGAGCCTAAAAAAAAATACCAAAAAATTTGAAAAGTCTGCTTGTGAATTCATTGCATCGTGGACCGCTTAAAACAACCTTGCGGGACGCGGGTTGGACAACCTTGTTGTAGACGGTTTTATAGTTCTTGTGCACCAATCAGTGCAACTGTTAAAGCTTCTGGTTCTACTTGGTGGAATTTTTAAACATCAAAACCAAGGAAGTCAGTCACGTTTGATGCAAACAGTGCAAGCCTTAACTTAGGGGCAAGCTCACTATTCTCTAATGTGCACAAAAGTAACACTTGCGTGCTGTAAAAACTTATTTTGTTGGATGTTTTACTGATCTTTTTGATCAGAAGTTGTTATATGGTAAACTGCTTTAGTATGTCATATCACTGTACCTCTTCTATATAAGAGTTTGTAATTTTGTAGCAAACTATGCTGGCCTTTCATTCTGTTTGTGTATAAATAAGAAAAACACTTAAAAACCGGCCATATGTCTTTCTGGGCAACACTTAAGTTTCACTGTTTGGAAATAAGAACAGTTTTTGGGCTTATTAACAAGTAACACAGCATAAAAAAAAAACTCTGCAAGTTTTTAATCTGTTCCGAAAATGGATACCTGTTGCACAATAGCAGTGTAAAAAGGTCAATGTAATGTAACGTACTGTTTACAGTACCAGCATTTTGTTTAGACCAATGGTTCTTAACCTTTTTTCCACCACGCCTCCCTTAAGTAAAGTATTTGTCCTTTATTTCAAGCCCCCTGATTTTAAATAAGCTGTAAAAACAAATCTATGTACTGGTAAATTTAATGATCAAACTTTTCATGTTGTAGTGCGTGCAAAGGCTCACGTACCCCTGGCGACTCTCCCTGGTTAAGAACCACTGGTTTAGTTCTCCATTATATCATATGGCCTTGATCATTCACAGTAATTTTATACAGTATATGACAACAATGGATCACATACCATGTGTTAACAATTGTGAAAATGTTTTGTGGATATCTGCATGCTTGTGATGTTAAAAGTGTCTTTCAAGCATGTTTGTAGAAAAACTAAAGGTTGGTGCCGAAATGACTGCCTTTGCGATAACACCCCTCTCACATCAATCAAACCAAAAAATTGTCTGAACCACATCATTTACATGTAAAATGCTAACAAAATTGCTGTGTGCTTCCTAGTGCCATCTCTGTTACGTCCTGAGTGGTTGATATTTATAGCGTGCTTATTTATATGAAATGTGATGCGTTTGCCACTGAATAGCATGCTCAGTACAGTATTATTGCTCAAGTTATGTGTAAATGTTTTTGGATACTGCTTTTTATGCATTTGACTGCCTTTTTCAGTTGGAGTGTTCGTCTGTACAACTGTCGGCATCACATGTCCAAAATGTTCTAAGAAGTGCAATGGAGCAGGATTCTTCAGTTGCGATTCTTGCGTTTGTAACCCGTCATGTCAGGCAAGTTATATTTTTCATGGCGTGTTTATGGTTTTAAGATGAGAACTGGGAAGACTTGTTTTTAATATTTGCTAGTGGCCTGTTTGAAATAGTTTTGCACATGTATCACAGCGTACTGAGCACCTACCATTTTTCGCATGTCGTTGTTCAATTCAGTCTTTCAAGTTAAGCCTTTGTTATAGGTGTGAAGGATGAAGCAGTGGTGGGTATATATCTATAAGCACTTCTGCAAACTATTTGGGTGCTTCATCTATATGCCTTGCTTGAGTGTGTTGGACTCTTACAAGTTTTGATTTTGTGACATCTTACCCGGTCGTTTATTAATGGTATTACGGCAATGTATTTTTTCCGTATTGTTCCAACGAAATACCACCAGCTTTCAGAGAACCATCTGATAAAGCAATATTGCCCGAGTATTGCAATCGCCTCTTATTCCAGCAACAGAATTGCGTTATACAGTAGGCTGCAACTAGTGAGGCTACAACTAGTTAAACGTTGATAACGCCATCTTTTCACGGCCCATTTTTTATTCTACTTTTCTTTTTTTGAAACATGTCATTAGCATACTGCAAGCTTCCAAAGTAAGCTGTTCGCGAATGTCGGGCGTCGAGAGCGACCCTTTTCAGGTTTGGTTCTTCGCCATTTCGGCTTTGTGGTCGGTCGGGAAATCTTTTGTGGTACGCCCAGCTATGACAAGCGGACCAATCGAGCCGTAAGCCATCACCTGACTCGTCAAAAAAGATGAATTCCTTCGATTAACGTTTTCGAATTTCCTTATACGGAATTTTCCGAAATTTAGTTTTACGCTTTTCGCTAAATCCAACCAATTTTGTTTACGATGAAGACATTTTTCTGAACGTTCGGCATGGTTCGTTCAACTCGTTGTTTTTGCCTTGTCCTTGTAATACGGCTGGCAATTCTTCCAATTTTTATTCAGCTCCTTTTACCCGTTGGTGGCACTTGTGTCGTTGTACTTTCCAAGTTTTATAGCTATTTTCCAAATGAGATATTCACTTGAATTTGTGCAGCGTTAAATGCTTAGTTTTTTTCTGTCTATTCCGAAATTAAGCAGATATCTGAGAAACGAAATACGCCGTACCATACAAAGACAAAAATACAATAGGGTTGCGAGGATTTATTTGAAAAAATACGCCGCACCACCCTTTTAGGACCTCGTAGTCGAAACGTGTTGCACATGACATGAATTATTATCAACTGCAGGGCGAGAGTATGCCAAAAAATCCATATTTCAACGTTTGTTGGAACCTTCGTGCGTTCAGTTGTTTGCTTTGCGGCGACATCAACTTACCCTGATGCTAGTTTCTTTCTTCGGTCATAGACCGAACCGAAATTTTTTTAAATGGCCGAAAAAGATAAATCAATTAGGTCAGAAATATGGACTAAAGAGTAGTGTTATGGCGAGCTTCAATAGTACTACGGTACAAATGACCGAAATGTTTCGGCGAAAAAGAAAAACCCAGCTCTGGTGCAAGCAGTGCAAAGTAGTAAAGCGGTGACCGCGTGACGCATTGCACAATCGAAGGCGTTTCAATCGGCTCGCAAAGAAAGTGTGTCACACTGCCAGCTGCGCTCTCGCTCAGATCGCTATCAAACGCTCAGCTCACACAGGACAGCAGGAACTTTCTCTGCCACATCCTGCACGCAGCCAACCAGAACGGTCAATTGCGATTGAAATAACTTTGCCCTTAACGTTTCCGGCACGAATCTTGTTTTAGTTGCATGGTCGGATCACGTGTTGTTTTGCTGTTCCGCTTTTGTCGTGTGCGTTACGTGTGTGGGATAAACATTACGGAGGGAACTCTTGCTCATGTGTTATTAGATTGCGGCGTGAACGTTGTGTGATGGTCCCATCTCAGCCCTTGTTACTGCAAACTTGACTCTCGTGTTTGGTAGTTACACTATTGTTTTTTTTTTGCTGAGACATTTTGGTCACTGAAACATTTCGTCATTTGTCTCACAGTTGCATTAAAACTCGCCGCAGCAGTGTTCATTAGTTTTCATTTTCAGACATTCTGACCGAAATGACTTAATTTTTTCGGTCATTTCAAAAATATTTCGGTCTATGACCGAAAAATGACTCCAGGTCGTAAACAGATACTAAGTGGATAAACTTACAACTCGGAACATCTGTGCCATTTGGGAGTGTTTCAGTTTCAATGTTCTATTCGGTTACCTCTTGATTTTTTGTAAGCTTTTTCGAGGAATCAGCCGGCTGGGCTCTGCTTCAATCTTTTTGCGCTGATTCAAACTTGCACATATCTATATTGAAGTATGTACTCTCCACAATGGAGGTGAACAAGGAATCGATCAGTTAGTGTTTGATAGGAAATCGATTTCACGTAAAATTACGCATCTTCAGTCCTGAAATCCAAAATCACGCATCCAAAACTATGCAGAGCGATTCCTTGCTTACTCCCATTGTGGGGAGTACCTACTCGGTTACCTCTTAACATAGTTGCGAGAGATTTCCACTGCCTTCATACCGAACGTTTATTCGCCGAACCGCATAAGCGCTACTTTTGCCGAGCCTCGTCAGATCCGTCGAGTGTTTATTTTTTGTTGTAATTTCGTTCGTGAGCGCTTGTCTTTGGAAATAAACTGCTAGGTCGCGCAGCGCGCCGGCGCTGCGCGTGAGCCAATATTTGCACTTGCCGGAGATGATTAACGGGCTCGTTGTCGAGACTCGGGATTTGTGTAGTTTCGCTTCTTAAAAGTTCGACCGCAAAACACGCCTGCGTCAAACAATCAATCACGTCGAAACGTTACACAAAACCCTCCTTCATTGCAAACAGTGAATTTCGTTCTAACTTCAATTTTATCTGCTTGACGACAGTCTTTGTTTCGATCAGCTTTAGTCTTTTGTAATTGCAAGACGGATGTCCGCGGTGGTGCCAGCATTGTGGTTTGTGACATTTTCATGCTGTCACTGCATCTTTGTCCAGTCATACTTCCAACTAAAAAATGCAATTTAAAAAGTGTTTTGGACGCTCCGCTCATTTTTCTATGGTCCAATGTGGCCCTTCTCTATAAGTCAAATTTCTACGTTTCTTCGAACACATTTTTTCTACTAAGTCTTAGAACCACATTCTTTGTTGCGGCTTTCGGCTGCTTGCGACTCTACGGAGTGCATAGTTCGCCTGGTTTCTTTCAATTCTACCAGTCTATGACCAGTTTGATAGCTTGCGATAGCTGTCTTTCCCACTGCAGCTGATAATTGTACGCGGAAAAACAAATGTGCGAGTGACATTTCAATGCGTTTGCAACCAAGGCGTTGGTTCTATCCGTTTGATCATGTAGATTAGTATATTGATATATTAGTATATATAGTAATTTTAGTATAGTATATTAGTATATATAGTAATTTTACGTGAAATCGATTTCCTATTAAAAATTTGCTGATCGATTCCTTGCTTACACCCATCGTGGAAAGTACATACTTGAATAGTATATTGATGTAAGATGTCGAGTTCAGGAAATTTGTTTTTACCCATTTGTTTTGTGTTTTGCAGGACTTAGCGTGTCCACCATCTCGCGAGTGCATCATGGTCAAGATGTCGTGCCAATCGCAACCGTGTCCGCTAATGCCCGCCTGCAAAAGTAACAATTTGCGTATATCGTCTTTGTTTTGTTCTTTCTTTTATCAAACCTGGTATTTTGGGAGGAAAGTGGACCCACGATATGATTTTTAAAAGTTTCAGTGTATGAGTTGTTTTTGCTTTCGTCTAAACGCCACTCGGATGAATTCTCGCGACTACATGTCCGCCGGCGAGATATGAAAATTGGGTTTTTTGCAATTCAAACTATTAATGAACCAGTAAACCCATAAAATATTATCTGAATCACCATTGTGGGTTTCGACGGCTTTTTAAATAAGCTGCAAATGAATTAAACCTTCAGACAAAATGGCCCGAAGCTGTTGAAAGCAACTCGTGCGCAGTTTCGGCATATCGGATTAACAGATTAGTTGCCGCGGCTCGTACACCTTGTGCTTGTGTGCGCAGTCTATTTTCCCATATCTTTTGATCACTTGCTGCAACAGTCAGGCAAGGCGCCCTCGTGTAAACATTCGCCTGCTGGTGAATCATCGCGCCTTGTCATTTTTTGACAGGCTGTTCGTCACCAGAGTCACGTGAGACCAGGCATTGCGTGAGTTGATGTGCTGCTCACGCGCTTTGCTACTGATGGTTTTTTGCGCTTGGCCTCTGCGGCCACTTTCAGACATTCAAGTCTTTCCGCTTGGCAGCGGTCGAAAAAACATTCCGTGTGGTTAAGTGACGAACAGAATCACTGACGCGAAACGCTTAATTAAAAAGCTACAAATCCGTTGTGCATGGATCGTGTTGGCGAAAGTGAAATCGTTTCGCGTTATTAGCTGCCACGACGTAAGAACAGGCTGCGGGACGAGATTCTTGTGACGTTTCCGTGTTTGAAGTCACCGATTGAAAGTGTTTGCAGAGTTTCTGTACTCAGATAAAAATAACAACAGGCTAAGTCAGTCTACAAGTCCGCAGAGAGTAAGCCCTAGCAAGCATTTTCTGGCCTGTGGAGATGCCAGACAATAAAATGCTTGTGGCAAAGATACTTTTTTCATTATCATTATCCTCGAAATATCTCCTCCAAACTTGTTGTCTGCTCTTTTCTATGGCGTCAATTTAAATTGATAAATTCAAACTTTTCAATGCAATAAATTACCGATTGATGGTGAAAATCAGACTTTCTGCTGCAGGCAAATGCTGTCTAGTTTTCTATTGGCTGCTTTTTTAAGTGCCCTTCATATTCACTTACCCAGTAAGAAGTGTTTCCGCGAGAGCGGGCAGCTTTTAGTGTCCACTGACCTCACGGCTTGCACTGTAGTGTAAACCACGTCTTCGTTGACTGCGCAGTTTTTGGCATTTGCAACTACCGTGTGTTATAGAGTGGTGATAGCGATCAACACAGGTTTTCTCGGTCTTGTCTCGCCACTCCAAAGTGTGAATCAAAATCTGTCCGATTCAAGATAACCTCGGTTCTGCCTTGAGAATAAAAGTTTTTGTTATGCACACATCTGTTCATAGCTGGAAAAATCGTGTGTCCGTGGCAAGTGAAAATGTTTTCTTTGGGCATGTACTGCGAAACTACTCAACACTCCCTTTCTCAAATAAAAAACTACTGGTGCCCATTTGCCACATGGCATTGCATTCTTTAAAGTAGAAACGTCCAGTGATGTAGTTAAAAAGTCATTTACAGACACTCGTCTTTTGAAAGCAATTCTCCACTCTGTTTTTCGCAGCGCTAGCTGGTTGCAACGTGACACCCTGTAGTTTGCGCTACAACAGGGTTGATTGGTATAGCGGCAAATGCACGCCAATAGAAGGTTTAAAATAGCGCTAGCTGGCAAGCTACAAAGGCACGCGATCCTGCAATTCCGCGTGAAAACGAAAAAAGAACGCACCAGCTCACTTGCCCCTGCTCGGGTTTACGGCGAAGCATTTTCTCCTCAGGGCATTGTTCTGGAACATATCCTTAACGATCTGTTTTTGTATAGGGTTACTTTTGTTCTTTTACCAGCTCCTGAGGAAGTCGATGCTTTCGTTAGTTTTAAATTCTTTGGGTGGGTTTCTTTGCCCGCAAACGTAGCTGACGTAATCACTGAACAGTCACGCTTGGTTGCCGACCCGTTGATGGGCTGATGCAAGCGGAACAAATAAACAAGATACCTTTGCGCCATTGTTGCTTGAAAACTGGACATTCTGTTGTACCAGAGCGCAAACCAGTCCCGTCGCCACGGGGGGCTTTTGGGGTCTTAGCCCCCAAGCAAAGCTCCAATTCCCCCATAATTGAAATATGAAACACTGTAAGTGGAATTTTTGTCAAATTTGAATGTCAAGCCCCCCATGCACGAACGTAAAGCCCCCCCGCACAAACGTAAAGACCCCTATTGGCGACTTTCTGGCGACGGTTCTGGCGCAAACGCGCCGTGCAGGGAACTTCTGCTTTGCGCCTCCGTTGTTCGTTCCTAACTTTATATGGCTTCGACTGCGGCCTTTCAACCTTCGCTGCTCGTGCGTTTTTAGGCTTGGCCAAGACTTGTTCCGGTTCACTGCTTCGTGACGCCAATAATTCCACCGTCCTGTGCGGCGCCGACAGAGCGAATTGTCCGAAAGGCTTCACTTGCACTTCGGTTGCAGGCGAACAGCACTTGTCCGTTTGCTGCGACGACAAAGCCAGCAGCTCTGTTGGTAATAATGCTTTTGTTTTGCTTTCCAGCATTGTCGTTGCTTTTTCGGTTCGAAGCGCATTGCGAAACCTGCCAACGCCTTTGGTCGTTGGGCTCATGCAGACTTTCCCGAGTCAAAATCTGTCAGCAGAGCAGATACGCGTTTTTGTCAGGCACTCCTTTCACAGCCTGATATGGTTCGTACGTTCGGCTGTCGTAGGTCTGTCACTGTTAATCATATCGCAGTCGCTTTTATCAAAATGCCTTGATCACCTTCAGATAAAAAGCTTCGGGTGTCAAATTTGATAGCGGGCGTGCTGCTATCTTCTGTTGGTAAAATCACCAAATGCTGTTGGATTTCTCCGTGTGATATTTTTGCACACTTCCCGTGAAACTTGGCTTGGGTTGTTTGTTGTTTCAGTTGTTTTGTACCCCAATGTACGTAAAACCTCAGCGCCAATCTACGTAATTCATGCACAGTGAGACCGCTGTTTTGACGTGTTTTCAAACAGCTGTGCTCGTTAGATTAAAACAGGGGCCTCCAAACTACGTCCCGTGGGCCAAATCCGGCCCGCGAAGCCATTGCATACGGCGGCAAAGACATTTTGTCAATAATGAAAATATAATATGTTTGCGAAACATTTGTTGATTTGATAGACTGTAACATATCCCGAAACAATCACATTAGGTTAGATGTCCAGTCCTCGAACTGTTGTGTAATAGCTAATGTGGCCCTCGAACAAAAATGTTCAGAGACCCCTGGATGAAAATATTGCTCAAAAATGTTTGAATTTAAACCAAACATTGGCCGCTCCAATCAGATTCCAGCGTTGTGGTTCGCTTCAAGTTGTTCTCAGTTAGCTGCACTGCCGCCTAAAAGAAACGCGCCGTGTTTCTGACCACGGCCGCGAATCATGCTGTTCATGGCGCTTTGAGCCGCACGAACGAAAGTTGTAACTCTGGTGGCCCGAACCAGGCAACTCCCCTTCCCAACGCGCTTGGCCACGGCGAGAGCTGGTCGGCGTCATCTCCTCGATTTTGTGTCGACAGCGACGGCGATAACAATGCAGCGGAATGCGCGTTATCGCTTACTTTTAGCGCACCGCAGCGTTGATGCACTGTGGTGCGAAACACGGTTCTTACGGGAAACGTTCACCCCGTACGTGTTTGCTTCGCTGTCAGTACAGCAGTTGTACTTTTTCTCTAACGCCGCCCTCAAGCGATTATCCTTTGTTTGAAGCCTCCCTCGACTTCAAGCTGTGAAAACAAATGTATGTATTGGTAAATTAAATAATCAAACTTTCCATGTTGTAGGGCGCGTAAGGGCTGGCTCCCCCTGAAAATTTAT
>Ga0210059_1004637_pt1 | contig 22214 bp, 13 predicted proteins | sample Ectturendosymbi2_FD_188042 | JGI IMG/M metagenome (GOLD analysis project Ga0210059, IMG submission 188042) | Ecteinascidia turbinata endosymbiont from Florida, USA - Sample 2 (SPAdes) (version 2) | ecosystem: Host-associated > Tunicates > Ascidians > Unclassified | place: Key West, Florida...
ATCCGTTAATGCGTGCTAGTCTCCATGAAATTACGAAGAGACGCGCAGCAGCAGAAAATCCATCGCTTTTACCTTTTCGATGGGTGTTTAGACGAGCAATAATCCGAAAAGATTTTGCAGAGACGCCCGCGAGACCGATTGTTCACGCGCCGTCGGTTTGGGGGTTGCTGCGACACCAGTTGAAGGAATTGGTTCGTGCGACGGGACGGCGCCCAAAGCAAACAGTGCGTAATTGGGTTTAAGTTCTCTGCCACGGGCTCAAGTAAATTTCTTAGCAAGCTCGTCATCGGACTTCGTACGAGCAAGTCTTCAAAAGCAAGAAGTTTGACCACACACGTAACAAATTTGAGGTGCTGTTACTGACGCGATGCTGTTTTGGTTTCGAAGCACGTACAGTATAAGCTTGAAAAGCGAAAGATCCTGTTTTATCAACGACAGCATGCGGTAGTTAGTTAAAACTACGATTATGTAGTTTCAGGAAAACAACAACTACTGCGTTATATTGCAGTCATCACTTGATTAGTGGGGATGATACGCATCTTCCGTTTTATTCGTCTCAACGCTTTTGTTGTTCACGCCATGAGAAAAGGCAATGGAAGATTTGCATCTCACAAGCTTTCAAAAGATAAAGGTTATATTTAAGGTTTGCTGATAAACCAACTGCGACATCGGATGTTCTTATACACCCTTTTCATCTGAAAAAGAATGTTTTAACAAATAACTCCTCGGTCATAATCGATCTGGCGTAAGGTCAGTGATCCAGGTCGGTGGAACCTTCTGGAATATGGCACGTCGCTGCAAAAATAGTCCGCGAACAGCAAGTCTATTTACAGTTGATCGTATCAAAATCTCAACCGCTTATCAAGCTTTGGCCCCAAAAAAACACTTATCAGGAAAGCTTCCTCCGTAGACCCATCAATCCTGCGATCGGCTGGTTTGCAGTTTTAGCAGTTTCTAGGCGTTTCCTCGTTTCCATGAAACTGTCAAACTTTTCAAGTCCACTTCATGCGTAGTGAAGCGCGCACAGCAGGCATACGTCATTCTTATCAAGTGCCATTTTTGCAGTTTCATAAAGCAATTCTAAATATCTTGATCTTCAATCAACAAATGTTTTTCCAGCGCAAATAGTTTGCGTTAGTAACCTCGCATAAAAAAAACATTTTCAAACTGAAACCCAAGAACACACAATAGCCGAATTGATTTAGCCAATTTCTAGGCAAGGAAGAAATGCAGCAACAATACAAACCTCAAGAGTAAAAATTCTTTAACTTAGACTATCCAAAAAGAAACCCACATTAGTTTGGATAAGCTAAATTTTACTCCACCAGCTTAAAATACCGCAAGTTTCAGCTCTGCTAACCTCATGGATTCGAGCAATGTAAACGAAACAGCAAAAATAACATTTGCAGCCAACTGCCTTTTATCTGTTTTGGCAGACAGACAGCAACGACGAAATCGTTGCCGCATCCCGCCTCCCCAGCAGCTTCCTCTGCAAACCACGATGCACACGTCTGCGTTTTGACAACAGAATCTTTGCTGTGGACATGTTGCAGCACTAAGTAAGACCTATCTGGCTTGACACGACTGGAAGCACGATAAGGCCTGTGCGCTATCGTTGTGGTCAAACCGGACTTGAAATCTGACTTAATACTGACTGATAGCAATAGTTCGGTTTCCTTCATTGACATAAATGACAATCAAGTGTTTGAAAATTGCATCTCTGCTCACTGTGATCGCCAAAGATATCCTTGGATGTTTTTGTTGTGCGACAAAGCGTATAAATCAATCTTTCACGGAAATCTTACCTATAATTTTGAGCCAGATATAAAGAAACAGCTAAAAAGATGTTTTAGCAAGACAAGACGTTTCTATGCATGTCCAACCGAAGGACACTCAATTCCAGCTTCTCGCGGTTAGCTGCAATACGACCATGAAAACCTTATCTTACCCAACTCAAACGCCCGCTTCCGACGGTTGCGAATGTTACGCAGAACGCCGTGAAGTGTTGTGAGCCAAGAAAGAAGGTAAAGGATCAAAGAAAACAGACAAAGCAAGAGTTTTTCAGTTGTTTTTTCGTGGCTGCACCCCAAATATTTCAGGTCTACGAACAAATCTCTATCGTTCATGTCCTTGAAAGACAAACAAGGCTAGATGCTTTTATAGTAAAAATGGTGTTCAGTTTTCAATCCCTTAACATCCCGATAGTTAATAAACCGCGTAAAACCTGCGTACGAACCTGCGCCAAATGCAAAGAAGAAGCTATCGTGGGGCTTGTCGCTTAGCAATGCTTTGATGCGCTGAGCCATTCTTGCGTTCCTGCGGTAAATCAACTCGTCCTTGAAGTACCCATCGATAGCAGTGGACATGGCGTCATCCTTGTAAGAATTGCTCAAGCGCTGATCTTGCATCGTAGTCATAGAGCTCGTGTTCAGTAGTTTGCTTATCTGCAATACATTTTCCATTTTGTAAATACATATTACACAAACATTTAAATACACGAACTATTACTTTGTTGGTAGATGTGAGGCAAAAGAACGAAGCAATTGCGTGTTGTAGGAAAAAACACTCTCCTTTTCCGGAATCAGTGTGAACTGACAACCTTAGCCTGTAAACGAAATCTTGGTAAACACATCCACACATCCAAAGCTGGACACAGTTGATATGGTGCGCACCTAACATGGGATACTGAAAGTTTTGTTGTTGTGGTTTAACTACGGCTTTTTGAATCCACCATTATATAATCCTACGGCGCCAAAAGCTTTTGTGAGCATCGCATTCCAGTTACAATGAATACTGCTCATGAAAGTTAGTTGTTTAAATGTCATTTGGAATCGCACAAATTCATTACCAAAAATGAAAAGTTACAGCAAACGCTGCGGTGTCCCATAGGGCCACAGCAAGTTAGTTGACACTATAATGACTTTTATGTGTAGAATAGGGTCGCAAGCACGCGGCCGCGGGGGCCTTATGTGGCCCGAGAGGGCATTTTGTGTGGCCAGCGATGCTTTTTGGGAATTTTCAAATATTTAATATTCCAATTATTTAGTTTATTCATCGGTGTTTAAAAATGCTCGGCCAGCGAGTGAACAAGTTCCTATTAAACGAACGTAGAATTGCCTAGCAATGATTTGCCTATAAGTCATGATACCCTTCGCAGGAAATAAGATGTAAAAGCTATTTACAGTAAAGTTTAAGAACCGTCATTTCTGCGTCGTGGTCATAATGCGGCCCTCGGGAATTGATAAGCGGTCTTCAGTCACTTTATAGGTCCTCATTTGGCCCTCGGAGCAGTTTGAGTTTGAGACCCCTTTTTGAGTTAATAAAATTTTCCCTGGATCATGCTGGTACCCTCATACTCTGGTTGGTTTTATAGTTGCAGGTAAAGTGCAAACGCTGAGACGAAGCTACATTTTATAAGCAAAATTTTTAGCCTCAACACTGCAGTATTTGACATGATAAGCTCAGATCCTTCGCTAAAGTATTGAGGTCGTCCCATCCTTGAACGTGTAGAAGTGGTTGAAAATAATCATGTGCTGTGCCACTTCCGTGTCCGCGTTTTGGGGAGAACCTGCGCAAACCAGGCCCGTAGTCAGCGGGGATCCGGGGGCAGTGCCACCAATTTTTTTGTGTCCCCCCAAATTTTGTTGTGCCCAGAAAATTTGTTTGTAAACATACAGAAAAAAAACAAAAATCGTTCCCCCAAAAAATTTGTTTTGCCCTTCCAAACCTTGAAACCTGGCTACGGGCCCGGCACAGCCAAGTCTTACATCAGCAAAAAAAACGCAGTAGACGGAAAACGCTGTACAGACGATAATGAATCCGAAGAGAGCGCCAACCTGCGACGAATCGCTCTCCAGAAATGCTGAGCTGAGATCACCGCAGTTGTATTGCTCTATCAAGTCGTCCGTCGTGTACGGCACGTCCACGCCGCCAGTACGAACCAACTCTTGCATCGTCAGCGTATGATTTAGAGCAAACAGCACCTGAGGAGAAACAGGCATGAAGTTGACAACCGAGGACGTAATTGTCGTGCGTCGACATGCTTACTTTGTTTGCTAACGAAAAACGGGTGACTTTTTCGGTTGCAAAAAAATCTCTTTCTGTATGTTTTGTTGTGGTCATTGCGTTGAAACAGCAATTTGGAAGTGGAATCAAGTTAGAAATTGATGGAGGAAGTTTTAAAGCAGTCCCGAAGTTTAGAATTTGGTTTGTAGCTTATTGAAAACATCCTAGACAATTGGGCCAAAGTCACAATCCGCTTTTCTCAATGCAACGATCCGGCACGCTGTGGCAGAAAAATGAATGGTTCTCTGTACTGTGACCCCGTCGTATTGTACTGCATAAATATTCGAATCTAGAAAGCTATCAAATTTCGCGACGTCACACTTCGCTGGCGCAGCAGCAATAATAATACGCAGATTTCGAAATAACGTTAGAAGTAGCCTTTCCGCGTTGCGTATACCTGCGTCGTGTTCAGACTGTTAAGAGGGTTGCACTGTTCTTCGACCTTTTCAACCGCGCCGACCGACTTTCCGAGCACCGCTGCTTGCCTGGCGAGGTGCAAATCGAGAACGGGCATTCCCCGCGTCCGAATGTCAGCCTCGGTCAGTGAGTTCACCATCAGCATGACCCAGGCCGGTCTCTTGCGTTCCCAATTGCTGGTGATGGCTTCGAACAAGTAATCCGCATAAAGCCCTTTGAAAATTTTGAAAGCGTTCAGGTTGATCAAATAATTGCTAAAGAATTTTCCGCACCAGAAACACGAAGTCGAGGCAAAACCCACCAGTTTACATAGAATTTTCAGTAGCGACCGGGTAAGGGTAAAATCAATTTTAGCTGACAGACACACCGGGTAAATGAATTTTTCTGAAACAAGCATTAATTTCAAAAGTAACGTCCATACAAAATTCCGGTTGAGACATGATGAAAGTCGGACGTCTTGCGAAGTCGCATGAGAAACACAAAATATAATTGAAATGAAATCGTATTGGACGCTTCCAAAAGCATTTGTTTTCATTGACAACTGTGGAGCTTTGCTGAAGATGAAAAAATGTGTTTTTCGAAAAGTCTAATATGATTTTATATAACGGATAAGAATTACTGCGTTTTTGTTTTTCAGAATTACGTATGTTATTACTATCAACACGCATCGGAGCAAGCTACAATTACTAGTTGGTAAACTTAAAGCATTTCGTGTGTTAATGCGATTTGGTCACTTTCCAATACCTCGGCCCTCTTGTTCCTCAGTCACCCAGTCTGGCATTGTTCTTTTAACGTAGTCAAGATGATTTTTCAGCCTTTGGTACAACTCCACAGGCAGCACATCCTGCAAACTGGTGTCGTCCGGCAACATTTGGCATTCTGCGAGAGCCGTGATCGTCTTGGCGTCGGTCAAATCGAGCTCGAAGTAGACGTTGTTGCTGTTGGCGAACGCTCTCTGCGCGCAGTACAAAATTACCCGTAACTAGCACGGCCTGTCGTATCCAGGAGAGTGGATGCATGCACCTTTCTCACTGGTCGCTTTCGGGCTGTTGTTGTACAAACATGACGCATCAACGGAACCGGAAGCGGCGTAAAATCGCCGCTGCTCTAAACGCGTTTGCCGCGCGGGAAAAGACGGCGACCGAAATCAATAAATTAACGAGTTAATTTTCCGACAATTACAGCGGTCCGGCGCATAAACGCCATTCCGCGGTCAAGTAGGAAGCACGTCGACGCAAATGGAGGATTAGCGGACCGCGCTTGGCCGTATCAGTCACAAGTCAAGTCGTCAGGATTATCGCCCGGCACGAGACAGCAAATCAAGAAGGTAATACTTGCAAAATGACCGAAAACAATGCCGAAGATCCTCTGGTACAAGTGTTTCGTGTAAGTCTTTAAGAAATGCAACCACACCAGAAGGAGTTCTCGAAATTATTGACCTGTTTCAACAGCGGATGCTCGTTATGACCACCTTTTTTTGCCAACTCAAGGTTTATGACAAGATTCGAGTTGCACGCCAAAGTGTCAGCTTGCATTCTCAGTTGACGTCAAACTCTACAGACATCCGTGGTGTCTCGCGGGTCTTTGGCCCTGCTGGAGAACATACCTTTGATTTTTGCGGGACGTAATCCCACACTCTGGTGTAAGGGACATGTATGGTGCCGAACATGTATGCGGGAGGGTTCCTCTTTATTGTCCAAAGAAACGATCCTCGCTCCCTCTGCAAGGAAACACAACCGGGTCAATGCACGAGATAAGATCGAGGAAACGGATGCGAGATTCGGTCAATCTGTCTAATCCTCTTTGTTGCGAAAAAAGACATGGGTATCAAGAGCGTATCGCCGACGTGATCGTTTTACCAACGGTTCGAACAAATGCACGCAACTGTTTTACCTTCAGGGCTGTGAGAGGCCACATCCGTTTTTTTGCAGATAACGGATTCAGCTCATCTAAGGGCGTTTGTTTAGTTACGCACACGTTTTTCAAGGAAAAAATTTAGTATGAGTCGAAACCTGACTTCTTTTGACACTTTCTTCAAAATCTATTTGAATAAGGACTGATGATGCGTTGGAAAACGCGAAGTTTCCCCGTCAATAAACTGTGACTGATTTACTTGCCGCCATCTTTGTGGCGTATGAAAAATAGATACGCTTGCAAGTTTTAATCGTCGCAGAAGAATGAAAGCAGAAAGCAGGCAGATTCCTCAGAAGCTTGCCGCAAGGCTAAAGCTTGCTTACTTTCTTCAAATAATGATTAGTTACGATGCGTTCTGACGTTTTTAGGAAAATAACAACTTTTTTTGCGGCACCACCTTGGATGAGCACATAATTCTTTAGCTGTGAAAAGTAGCAGCACGCATCAGACTTGCGTCCCAAACTGCTAGAAAGTTCTCAAAACACTTTTTCAAAAACTTGTTTCGATTGCTGCAGTGCATGGTCAAATTAGCAACGCACTGGTTGATGGTATTGTCCGACTTTTGCATCCCACAACAAATAAAAACTCAAATAACCCAGACAATATGGGGTAAAATAATATGTTTGCTTACCATCTTTAAAACACTCTTGGATCATTTATCCTTAAAACTTTTTACAAATTGCTGCGTTATCCGATACATTTAACTGGCTGATATAAATGTAAATGTTGACTCTCCATCTCCTGCCGAGTCAACTGCATCATCTGCTGTCTCTATGGGAAACTGCGTCACTTCATCTTTATCTACACTATACAATAATGTCTTTGCCGTGTGTCATCTGCTCCTGTTACGCACGTCTTCATTGCACTACCATGGCTGATGCATTGCGTTCACTTCCTAACACGCATTTACACTCACTTCTCTCGACAACGTGCGCACCTCACTTCTTCATCTGTGAATTCCTCAGATCGGCATTGGTTGCATGCTCTTAGTTTTGTTCTTTTTATTGCGATGCTGTATTGGCCTTTCAAGTTTTTATTGTTTGCCATGTTTTAATGCTGTCAGATACTCGTATACTGCCTCTATGTTTTTTGTATTGAATGTTTAGGTGCCCTCTTCTGTTAAGTTAGAGTTTCCTTACGGCGTGAGAAATTTTGCTGGCTTGACTGATAAGGAATTGGGGATAAGCAAAGCTTTATTCAAAGACTATGAGTTCCCCTAAATTCCCGATTCGATTGCATCGTGCAAGCCGATTACCCTTGCTTGCAAAAAAGAACTATCTTGGATCAATCACTTTGCTTGATAGATGTTGCACGCGAAATGGCTGAAAAATTTGAACAGTTGTCAAACCTTCTCTTCACTAATTGTAGGATTTTAAAGACAAAGAAATGAATATCAAATAAATAACAGAAAATGAATATCAAATAAATAAATCAGTATCAAAAACACTTACCTGCTCAGGGCATGGCGAATCTTTTGTAAAATTGCCCGGTACCCCGTTGAGTAAAACTGCGCTAATGAATATAGACCATTTCAATGATGAATAACATAAACTTATCCAATGAGGAATTGCCATTGTTGGCAAGTAATGGCACATCCAGGTCAAAATTAATTTTGACGCAAGTGACGAAAACTTTTGAAAAAAGTTCTTTTATCCGATAAAAACAACCGTAATTCCTTTCCTGAACTTCCTTTTCAAATACTCGCACATACAACTAGCTTTATCCACACTATGAATCTGCAAATCAAGAGTTATAGTAACTTGTGATTTTCAACATTGCGACAAGCCAAACAACACAGCAATCTCTCCAGCACATCGAACTGCCCACTACCTCGTCGCGGCGATCAAAACCGCCTCTTGCGGCAAGCTCGATCTGCGTTGTCGGCGTCAATGGACCCGATGCGTTGCTACTGCAGGTCTTTTGTAGTATACTTTTTAAGTACACATGCGCATGGCGTCGCGGAATAAAGCGAACATGGCCACACGTCGCTCAGCGTTGCTTTTTTCCTGCCCCGACCACTGTGAGTCATCGCCGCGCGACGGAACTCGGCCTGGTGGTTATTCTTGCGCTTGGCATATCCTTCTGTGCTTTATTTCAATAAATGGTCCAATTTGACAGACAAAGGAACATACAGTACAATGTTTTCTTTCTGAACGCGATGCACAAGTGCAAAGCCTCATGTCGAACCAATGTTGTGTATCGCAAATAAAGTAAAAGAAGAAATTCAATTTTCCCGAACGATTAACTTGTTGTCCAAGCTCAGCATTATATGAAGATCTATTGAAAAAATAAGGCTTTAGTCATTCACGAACATTTCTGCCCAGGGGCCGTTTGAATATACAACACAACTGCAATCAGGACCTTTTGCAAGGCGGCACAACAGTATTTTGGTGTCCCAAAACCCGAGGCCAGTGTAGTATTTTCTTTATAAGTGGAGTTCGATTTCCTCCAAATTTACATGTATGCTCTCATAAACTTTCTAGCAGTTCTATGTGAACCCCGTTGCTCTTAAATACAAACAAAAGTTTTTTATCTAAAATAAAACGCCGCAATGATCGGAAAATAACATACAGATTTTTCGGTTATGTTACACACACAGTTACTCTGCATTCACGCAAGTTATGTTTTTATTCGCAGCAGCAACAGGACTGTTGTGGCCAGGGTTTATCGTGGATGCTTTTGTTGATGAAATAAGATTCGCTGAAACTCGAATTCAAACTATCAAAATCTACTTCCCAAAAAAATGTCGCCGCCTCCAAACTTAACTTATGCAGTTTATCCTGAAGTGGAATGTGGCATTTTGTTGTGAATAGAATAATTTTACGGCTTTACATCGCCGCTGGTCTAGCATTCCTCTTGTCTACTTTTATTTTCAGAAGTATTTGCACCGAACAGCTTGCCATCTGACCCTGATTTTTGCTTCCGGCAATCGTCCAACTTTCAAATCGATCAATCAGCGAAAGCCTGACGCGAACATTGCATCGTAACTGACTAACATCGGGTGATTGAATTTGTGGAAAAATTTTGCAATTGACTTGCAATCAGTAGCATTTGTGACGACATAATCCCGGCAAGCTCAGTGTGTTGTGAATTTTGTGTTGCGCAATTTTGGTTCCAGAGTTGTTTGGTAAACTTGATGTTACGTACTCGTGAACCACCGGGAAATTTGGGAGCCGTCTAAATTGTTTAGTTAACATGTGTGCAATGCTAATTACGCCACTGATAACAAGCTTATCATAAATCAACTCATAGTCCTTTTATATTCTACATACAACTAACAGCCGGATATTTAAGTTCCAACCTTTTTAGCTTTCGGGCCCCGGAACTGAGTACGGGCTGGTCCGTCCTCTCGTGGAAAACTTGTAATAATTCCAGTTCTGTTGGGATGACAACCAAAAATTTTTATCATAACAGCTTTCAATTTGTAGAAAAGCTGTAGCATAACGGTTAACTTTAAAACGCTAAGCTTGTGCTTTGCAGCAAAAAACTGCAATTTACACCAGTACCACTTCACCGGGTCTAGGATATGCTTTGCTCCTTAGACTCAGGAAACGTTTCACAGCAAAGTTTTCATAATTCATACGCCAAACATCACAAGCAGTTGTTTTTCCCAAAACACTGCTCCGTTTTGCAAACGACTCATTTCTACACTTGCCATCCAGTTTTTGCCGTTTTTTCTCATGCAATGTTTTCCAATTAGTCAGTCATAAAATCATTAACGTTTCTCCGACGTCCATACGTTGCTAGTCACAGTAAGCCTGTGCATGATCCCTCTTAAATATCTGCATGTTATTGTCAGGAGGTATTTAATGTAGCTACACGCAAACACACGCAACTGCGAGTTTTTTCTAGATAGGTAGTGAGTTTCTTTTACCGGTAACGGTTGTTTATGAACTATCATCTCTCTTGCTAGCTAGACTGATGGAATTTTGTACCGCAGCTAATTAGTACACTTGTCGACAGGTTTTCGCCTGCGCTGGGCCCTGTGCCCTCACCTGCATCTAAAACTAGACAGAAATGAGCTCGTGAAAGACCTTTGATCACTTTTCCCAATCAGTTACCTTTGTTTGCGATTGTTTGTCTAAGAATGTCGGGTTGGTGCTGATTTGATCGATTAGCCGAGTTCGCGGCATCCACTCCCGCGCAGGTGTGCTGCTCAGCGACGTCAGACTTGCGATCAAGCGTGACAGTTGCGAAAGACGGAGGGTGACGTGAGGTGATGACGTTCGGGTAAAGACCGCAGCTATTTCCACGAAGGGTAGCGTCAATACTTTAAAAGAAACGTTGCGTATGCACTTTCTTGCGTTTTGTTATTACGCATTAGAAAGAAAAGAAGAAAAATTTGATAACACTCTCTTATAAAAAAGTCAAAGTTTTTTTTACTTCTAAACTCGCGAAAAAGACTTGGTGCATTACAGTAAAAATATTTTTCAACAAAAACAGTGCATGATGCAAATTACAAAAACAGTGCATGATGCAAAAACTTTCAATAAGTAACAAAACTTCTTTGGGCTAAGGGACATGAATTGGGGCAAACAAATATTCTTATCTTACTTTCCAATCCCCGCGGATACCTTCTCCATATCCAAGATTTAAATGCGGCTGTATTTGAAACTTTTGGTTCACAGGTATGTCCTCAATACACGACAGGTTTTGCTTTAACTTTCACCGTCCATGGGGTACAAACGAGTACCGCAAACTGTAGCTTCCAGAAATTCCTTGGTGCTGAGTGATTGCTCGCGAGAGGTTTCACAGGCATGGTCGTAGGTTCAGTTTGCATGATTTACAGCAATGACTAAATGTAAAGAAAGCTTGACTGGCTGATGACTTCTGTTTAGTCGCGACTTTTGGGACGAAGGCTCATCATGTAACGGAAGCACAGAAATGATCCCAGCGTCGTCTTGTGGGTGGCAATTCAAGGTCTGAGAATCAGTGAACTGTTCTATGTTTCCATGTGCGTCACTTCGCGGTTGACTGAAAGCTCATTGGTCAAAAAAGAGAAACGACAGGTAAACGAATAGCAGCAAAATAACTTTTGAAAAGTGTAGTTGTTTGGAGCAATCGCCAGAGACTTGTTGTCACACAATTGTTTCATTCTTACCTTTTTTGTTGGGTCATACACACACTTGGCGTATTTTTGTCCGATGCACAATCAAAGCAGTGGCTTTGTTAAAACTGTAAAATGCTCTTGAATTGATTAAAACATCGTGTAACAGAACAAATCTTCTATTTAAACAGTTGTAAACAATCTTATATTTCATCTGGTCAAACGTTTTTTAGGCATGCAGTAAAAAAACGAAAAGCAGTTAATTAACGAAAAGAATCATGTTTTACACCTTTTATTTTTGAATATACCTGTACATATTTTCTATTACTACTGCACGCAAAATTTTGCTGCGCTGGTGTACTCACAATACTTTGCATTACACCCTTCAAATACTCTTGAATGTGTTCCACAATTTTGATAACAGCCATTCCCGGGATGTAAATTTTACGTCAGAAAGTGCAGACAGCATATTTTGTCGACTTATCGTGAAACAATGCAGTGTTTAAATTTGAGGAAAAAACTAAAAGTTTCACCACACAAATTTTTTTTCTTTTGCTTACAGATATGAGTTGCTAGTGTAAGAATATGTTGAACTTTATTAGCAGCGAGTACTTGTTGTTGAACATTTTCTTTTCACGAGCCGTTACAGCATACAGATTTAACCTCAAAACTGGTCTTATTGCGTTTTTCTTTTTTTACATTGGTAAAGACACTGATCACTGCAACGTCTTGTATTTTTTCTCTCTCATAGTATGCAGCAGGTAAAGTCTCAATATGCCCCTGTCATGACTCACGAATGTTGCCGAAGGCTTTCAATGCCGCAACTTAGAAGGTCAAGACTCTGCATATTTCGACTTTTTTCTAGGAGTCTGATAACGATTGACGTTAAAAATATTTTCTGGTGCAAATATTTAAAGTAGTTTTACAGCAGCAAACGTGTTCCAAAGTGCGCGAAGATAAGTGTTGTGAATAATATGAGTTGATCATCTAAAATGGTAACTGCGTGGAACGACTTTGTCTATATGCTGTTGTGATTTCAATTATTGGAACTGTGTTTGTGGTACTGGAAGAACTTTGGTACATTCCGGTGGGGCATGTATTTTTCTGCAATGTAACTGGAAAAAGCTTGCGCTTTATACGATGAGTGCGTTGGTCAAAAAATCCTTGCTGCGCGAGAAGCCACAAGCTTTTATGACTTTAAACAAAGTTTCCGTTGTAAAAAAACAAGACCACCATCACCCAGTTATCCATTGGCGTCAGACTCTGCTCGTGTGAATCGACGTTGGTTCTCTTCCGGGTAACCGCTAACTGTCCGTGGGTCACTGCCATTCTTAAGTGTGTATGAAAGAACTGTATAGAATGTCGACGCTCGGGCGACTTGCTTGTAAAACAAGCACGCCACTGTCTCGTCAACAAGGCCTCTAGACCTCAACCGCCACCAGTTGATGCGATTCTCAGGCCATGTGACCGAGAAGGAAATATTTCAGCAGCTTTCTGGCTGGCGATAATGTTGGCCTGTTTTTAATCACCTATAAGGCAGGCGACTTTTTTGACGTCAATCTCTGTGCTGGGTTTTAATTACTTGCAAACCGTGTTGAAACAAGCATCAGGGACATTTTGTGACCAGGCGATTAAAAGCATCATAAATTTGCCGAAGGGATTGTGCGCGAAAATGCTTTGGCCAGGTTGGCGCCTGTGCTAAGCTCTCAGCATTAGTGCTATACCTTAAGAAAGCAAAGTTGGCAGTACCGGTACTCGTGTGATAGAGCGTTATGCTTCTCTCTCGCCAAAACTTTTTTTGCCAAACATGCTCTTTAGGTCAAAATGTGAGCAATTACAAGCCGGATCCCATTATGGAATGAATAGAATTATACAGAAATAAATGATATATAAACGCATCGAAATTTCAGTGTCAAAGCTTGATTCACGGAAATCACCCAATAGCTTGTTGTGATTATGTTGTTCGTTATTGCTCCTTGAACGACTTTTTATGATTTCCAAGTTTCACTCTGTTCCATCCAATGCCTCTTTTGCACAACGTGTAGTAGACGGAAATGTGAGAGGGGAAAGCTTTCCGGACACACCAAGCTCAGCCTACGTCCTACAACAAAGCGTTCTGAATTATGCATCAAAAAAAAAAGCATTTTAAAATGTTTTAACATAAGCTTTGTACGATTTTTTATCAAGCTGTGCCCAGTGTTACAGATAACAAAACTTAGTGGAGAAACGTTCCTGCATTGATAATTATTATCAATGCAAGAAAGTTATCATACTAAAAAATGTTTGTGACTCACGTGAAAATCAGGTTTCCAACCGAAACGAACGTCAAAATCTTGTGTGTCTAAAGCTGGTTTCGCATTTCATGAAAGGTGTTGTTATTTAATTTTCTGCTCCACACGGAAACCTTCCGGCTCTCCGTCAAAAAACCGAGCAGTTGATGAAGATATGGCGTTGACGAAAACAAAATAGCGAAGATTGAACATTTATTTATTTGCGGCATCTTGACTGAGTATATTTGCTTGTTATATAAAGTGCAGAAACTTTTGCTTCTTATTCAGGAGCATGTATCGGCCTCGGCAGTACGCGGAGTGAATAAAATAACTGAGGCTTGAGCCCGCAGTGGATATTTTGCAAAATTGACAGTTGCTTCTGCATTTATGCGCAGATGTTTAAAGTCTCAGTTGAAATTTGACAAAAAAAACAAAAGGGTTCGAGAGACCGCCCAGGAAAAACGTCAATACGCCACAGTGTAGCACCAAGCGACGAATTCGACCGATAAAAACATCTGAATTCGTCAAAAAAGGAGGCAGCTGCCACTGCAACTCTGTGGTTGAATAACTGCTTGGCGATTCCGGGCAGTGACTGACTGGCAAACCGCGAGCAACGCACTACGCATTGCTGGCTTCAGCAGCAAGTGCTCCAGTTTTGGTTGACTAGCTTGTGGAAAAGGATGTCAATGTGATTACAAAATAAAGACGTCCGAGATTTTGCCTTTCTTTGAATTTTTCTAGGCAAGCACGTTAAACGTACGTAATTGGATAATGCGGTAACGCACAGCTGTTTCACGATTCCCACGCCCGACCGGGACTCATGCGCTCTGCGGCGTCTGGCATACGTAAAATCGGCTTAAAATCGCGTCTATTTCAACTAGGACTACCGACAGCCAATACAAACATGGGAGGCGTGCCTTTTACGTGAGCAACGAATAGCCTCCGGTAAACGCGAAAATATCAGCTTGTAAATTTATTTGTTCCATTTACCATTTACCTCTAACATTAAGGTAAAGTAGGATTTATGTAATGAACAGTTGTAAGCCCCTACTTTAGCTTTCCCGCTAAGCTAAAGTAGGCGCTTACAACTGTTCAGCGAATAACGCCAACAATGACTGCATCACTGGTCTCGGATTGCTCAATAAGAGTTGGCTGGTCAGGCTGAAAATGCAGGTTTCACACTTGTAGTTGTGACAACCGCAAAACTCTTATATGAATCCAGTTTTCAAATAAACAATCTTTCTAAACCAGTGAGTTAATGGCCTTGTTACTTTTGCAAAGGTACTTTATACTCAACAACACGTGGTTCGTAGCCTGGAAAAGTTGCTAACAACTTGTAACAATGTTTTTCTTCTACTGTAATTCTAGAGAAAAGAAAAAATCGATTTTCCTGTGTTACAATCACTTCTCAGATTTGGTGGAATTCGCTTGTAATTGAAAATCCTAAAAGCAAAGTTTTGAAACAGCTGGTTCACGGAGAGTTAGCCAACAATGCAACGATTAAAAGAATCCAATGTCCCAAGCAAATCAATTATTTTTTCACAAATTATTACGCTTTAAAATAGTTTTTGATCGTCGGTGGAACAACTTAAAAGTAAAACATTTTTAGTCAATTAGTAAATTCTCTATTATTAGACTGGTGTAGCTTCTCTGGCTGAAAACTCAATAGTTTTATAACTACAAATTAAAAAATCTTTCTACACAATTAAGTTTAAATCTTTTCACAGACGAATTAATTTTTTGTCCTAAATTATTTAAAAACTTTTTGTTTCATGAAGTCAATTTTTTCTTTAGCCATTTCCATGATCACATAAAAAATGACCTAAAGATTAAAAGATGCCTTTCATCATTGCGGGTTGATTGTCGAGAAAAATTATGCTTCAAAAGGCACGCGGAAGAGCATGAATAGTACCTGCTTTGTTTGTGAAAGGGTTGGTCTACGAAAAAGCTGTGCCATGAAGGGTTGTGACAAAAGCTTCTTGCTTTCAGCACAGTGACGCTCGCAGCGGTAACCAACAAAGGCCTATTCGTGCCACAAAAAGTCTGAAATCTTTTCAAAACTCTACTTTTCTTAGGCAGGCGCGCAGCATGTGCCGAAAACCGATCATTTTCACGTCGATTCCTCGAAAATTTAGCAATCGTGCGCGAGGCAACCTTGCGCTTATTTGGGGTGCGAAGCGACTTTTGCTTTTCCTTCGCTTCTAAAGGAGAAATGGATAACTTTTGGTGAACCTTGCGACGGGGATGCCGCTAGAAGCGCACATCCTGCGTCCAGTTGCCGCGCCCACTTTTCTTCGAGATTTTATTAATCCGAAAAATGTAAACCGTCAATTAAGAGAATCGCTCTTCATCGTTCACGAATTTTTTTTATTTTTCTTTACAGCGCAGTGTTGATAATCTGAATTGTTTGAGATGCTGTCAAGTTTAAAAGTCCCGTGGATAAGCCGGATCAAGAGCTGTTGTCGGATATCGTGCGCGGTCAAGGATGTACCAGCACCGTCAACTGTCGATGCACGCGAAGCTGACACAGAAACGTTGCATCTGTCTAAGTCTGCGCAACAGCGAAGCAGTCGAAGGTCATGCTCTCAAAAAACACGAATTAATGCTTTAATCCGCTTCAAATCTGCTATTAGCATTTAAAGAAAAGATTAGCCGTTCACCGGCTTGACGGTGCTCTGCAACAGCAGAAAAACGCTGCAGCATCTTTTAAGGAGTGTGGCGTTGCTTTCACGCATTTCTACAGTTTTTCGGAAATTTTCAAGGTTCTCCTTAATGTTACCGAAATTGTTATAACTTGCCAATCAGGTCAAATGCGAGATGGATTTCACAGTATCTGGAGGTAAATTGTGCAAAACAAATAAAAAGTACAATTGCTGCAAATTAATAAAAATAGAAACTACAGAAATACCAACCGCTTTAGATATAAGTGAACTAGATCCAGTGACGTTGTGAAAGGAAAGCAGCCAATGCTATGCCCCACTTTTTAAAAAGGAACGGTCTCCTTTTGTTTCTGATATGGCACTAAAACATTAGACCTTTGTTTACCGTTTCTCTTATAAAATTTTCATCATAAGGCGTCTTACCTATCTTGACTGCACTAACACAAGTCTCCCTTCTACAAAAATGTTCTTCCCCTTCCCATTTTGACCCTGCGCCTTGCGCCTATATCCAGCGTGTTACCTAGTATAGTGTTTGTGCTATTGTGAGCAGAACAGCTATACATCGTGCTTAGTAAAAATATTTTGATATTTTGCATTAGCTGCTTTAAATTTCATATAACCTGTTTTTGTAATTTTTGTTGCAATCTAAAATCCGAAAAAGAAATCTTTCATATGAACTGTTTGAACTCTCGTATGAACTGTTTGTTGTGACTTGAGCGTTAAAAATATCACTTATGTTTCTGTTAGAATCAAGGCAGTGCTGTTTTCTTAAGATTTTTTAAGTGTTTTTATATCGTTCGTAAAGACGTAAAAGTTGATATGATGTTTGCCATAATTCCAATCTCAGATCAAAACTGTAGAAAGTTTCAAAAAGTTGTAACAGCGATAGACGGTAAGTGCTTCAGCTCCAAACCTTTGGCAAACTTTTCCTGATTTTTCGGATGCTGTATTAGCAAAAGAAAGCAAACGTTTTTCTAATGCGTTTCAAATGTATCAAACGTTCTATTTCGGCACATTACTAACGAAAGTACTGATGCAATTTTTACAAAAGGACGTTGCTTGAAAAAACGAAGTTCGTCAAACTCAAGGAAAAATCAACACGACAGCTGTTATGTTCTGTGTTATGGCATGTGGTCTGAAATTGTCTGTCCTTCCAGCTTCAGTTGATTTCGAACCAGTAAATGCAGAAGCAGCAGGTTTTTGCAACGTCTGGTGTATAAAATATTTGCTTTTGAAGAGCAGTTTCACTCGCACGTTTTGTAAGAAAAGTTTTTGTCTTTTGTTTGTAAAGTAAAACCACAATCTTTGTCTTGCAATATTTATTTATTCTGTTCTTGAAAAAATGAGATTCCAAGCTAGCTTCAGTTGTTCCTTGAAACTGGAATACACGAGACCAAATCAGAAAATCAATTTTCTTTAAGCTAAATGTGAGACATTTTCTCAGCATCCCATTATCAGTGGATCAGTGGTCCGCGCCAGTTCCGTTCACATGTCATTTCAAAAGTTGTTGACATTACGTAATCGGTAACATGTATGTCTAAGCTAATATCTGGAAATCCTGATAAATGATAAAGACGCTAATAGCAATTTCAACATGAGATAGAACTGGAATATTAAGCGTAAAAATGTATGTTTTCCAAACAAACAGATGGTGCACCCATTAATACAATCTTTAAGCAAACTGACAGCCTCTCGAGAACCCTAACTTGGATCCACTCTCAAAATATTCATGGTTACTTGCGCTTCCTACATTCATTGATAAAATGAAACCAGCCTTGTTTCAAAAGTGCGAATGCCTTAAAATTGCCTCCTTGTTTTTTTCCAGTTGTTGTATCTCATTTATTCCTGATGATGGCTTACGCATAAGCCGAAACGTTGAATAAAATAATGTTTTCGATAATTGTGGCTATTTTGTTCACAATAAAAGCCTTGTTTCAACAATAATCTTTTTCCCTTTAGAAATTGTTTGCAGAAGAAACGTTTGAGGAGGTTTAAACTGCTTAATGTGCAGTTATTTTCAAATTTTCATTTATACACATGGTAGATTTGGGATTTTAAATAAATAGATAACATTGATAAAAACAGCAACGTTTTCATAAAGCATGAAATTATTTATCACTGCCTTTTTTCACCCAAATGTTTTGAAAACAATCCATATTTGAAATTGGTAATGCTAAAAACAAGATGTTGGACTGGAAAAACAACAAAACCGAAAAGCAATGAAACGTAAGGATGCGCTAGTAATTGAAGATGCAGGAACATAAGCAACTGTTCATATAACTTATTATAAAAACACAAATTTCAGAACAGAAGATCATGAGAAGAGCTTAAGAACATTATGAAACATTTATATTTAACAAAATATTTACATTTGGTTCGTGTTACAAGTTAACATGGAAATAGCTTATTTCATTCTTCATACAACAGCGCCAGCTTCAGAAACGCTTCGTTAGTACGAGAGTTGTTTTTGAAACTACGGATTGACTATATTTTGTTGTACTCTGTTTGAATTATTTCTTTGATGACGTCACTTCTTTCAGAACTTCTGATTTTTCATACGAACAGAAAAAATATAGTGTATGGTATATTTTTGTACTCCTATATACGCTCCTAGTATCCATTTTGTTGTGAGACCTTTGACCTTGACCCAAAGAATGTAATTGCTTCGAAGTAGTGACCACATGGCCGTTGTCCAGTAAATGCATTTTGGTCTTATGTCGTCGCATAACGTTTGTTCCTTTCATAAATATTTCATTTTATAAAGATTTATATTTTAAGGCGCACGACCCTTTCATTAGGATATACAAAGGAAGTTTCCTTTCTATCGTCATGTTTAACACAGCTTTAGACTCTAAAGTATCCTGCTGACTATGAAAAAATTTGTGCGTACGTCACCCCTGCATAAAGTCAGACCAGTGCATTGCACAAATACCAAATACCAGGGACCGAGTTTAAGGGGGGACATATCTCCGCCATCTTTTGGACAGGGGGGGACACAATATCTTTTTCCCCCCTAATAGTTTGTGATAAAAAATAATGTAGTTGTACAAATTTCATGGTTGCTTTACTGTTGGAAATCCGCAGCATAAAGTCAGGGAATAAATAAGATAAATGGACGTTATCACTGGATTATCTATAAACACAGTGTACAGATTTACTATGTAAACTGAATTATCATGATTGTGGATAATTTTGTTTGATAATTTGAATTAAGCAAATCAGTGTGTACATAAAACGTCGCTCAATCATGTGATTGATTCGTGTCATGTTCTTGTGAGTCGGTGACGCCATCGAAACGCAAAACAATAAAGGTGTGTCTCCTCCAAAGCTTTCTAGCAAACTCGGTCCCGGCCAAATACGATTTTGTGAAAACCAAATAAACAACACATCGAGGCAGAATTTATTTACCAACAATGCAAAAACGAAGAAATTAGAATATCACTAAAAAGTACTTCCTAGTACGCAAGCTCTTCTTGAATTTCTGTTTTAAGTTCTGAAAAATGTGAAGTAAGTGTTTAAATAATGACAGACAGTCAAACCAAAAATCACAATTACCTGTAAATTCGATAGACCTTATCCACACAAGAGCGTTACCCAGGGAAGTAAGACTACCAGCGTTAATAAAAAGGGCAAAATAGTACAAAAGTTGATTTTAACAATTATGGGTTTAATAATCCTTGGAACTAAAAAACTCCTGTCCCCTGCAGCGGGTCAATATTTACGAACAGCTAATTTTGAAAGATGTAATTGGGAACAAGTCGAATCACATTAAATCGTATACATGGAGCTCAGGCGGCTGTCCTTTCATTGCAAACTTTTCTTTAATTTTTCTTTAAAAATTAATCTTTTCTTTAATCGCCGTTGTGGATCAGAGAGCGGAGTTTAATGCACAAATTGACGTTTTTTCAAGTTCTAGTTGGCGCTTTGGCACATCCACTCTTTTGTTCCGGAAATGGAATCATTTTCACATGGAATAAAGGTTTTAAGTCGTAGAGCAAATGCATGACGCTGATTTTTGTGCCACAGAAAACGCATTTTTTTATTTAAAAGCAGGTCTTTTTGTTTCACGTTTTTCAAAAAATTGTTTCTTTCTTCAGTTGCTTAATATGAAAATTTTCTTTCGTTGCGATTCGTTGACTTTGCATGAGCAGTGCTTGTTGGTTGCTGAACAAGTGACGGTTTAATCTAAACATCGCGTCGAACCGAGTAGTCTGCACTGGTAGAAGACTGTTGGGCGGTGCTGGTGATACAGTAGTGGGCAATACATTTTGTTAAATCGAAACTAATGGATTACAAGCGGCAACGGGTCTGAGGAATTCGGTCAACGCAAATGTTAACTGATTTGCCGACCTTGCAAGATGCGCTTAACTTACCCCAAGTTTTCACAAGACGTGATTGTCCATAGCATTCCAGAGTGGCAGCGCCCCTTCGAACACTCGCGGCCACCCACCCAACCCACTTGCTCGAGTGTCACGCTGTATTTGCTCTCGGCAGTGAAGTGATATTATCGGTAGCGGATCAAAGTGCGAAACCAGGTTAAACAATCACACCTTGCTGACAATGCCAAGGCGATTAGGTTAGCAAATTGTTTCATCTGCAGAAGTATAACTCTTATCGGCTCAGAGATCGAAAACGTCGCTTCTTTTCGAAAGACGCTACGACCGCGGAATCTCTACGGCGTGCAATGTTATGAGCACCTAGACTGCAGTGTTGTCTGTGCCCAGATATGGAAGACTGGAGAAGTTTATGCTCACTTGGCCAGGGTTTATTTCACCAACACTGCTTTCGTCAGTCAGTACAGCAGTCAATCATCGAAAGCACATACAGTTTGGTTAAACGGGTTTATATTGCTCTTTGTCAAAGAAGTCCCGGTTCGGAAAATGCACACGCACTTCTGAAATGTTTGAACAACTGGCTGTTGCCCAGAACCGGCGGTTAACCTGCCCGTGTGATTTCCGGTTGACAGGCTTGCACAAAAAAGCAGGTCTGAATGTGATTTGTTTGTTTGGCCAAGTGCTAGAATGTGAAGTGCGAGGCATCAGAAATGTCATTTCGTCTCGAGCCGACGACGCATACTGCGGAGGGTCTTAACGGTGAATGGCGCTCGCGGCTCGATGTCGAAGTTCGTTTTGCTTTGTTTCCCTGAAATAAAGCAAAGCCTGATCTTGCAGCGTTGTGCGCCTGTGTGAGATGAATACTTCAGCACAGAGACATATTTGTTGTCAGTGTGATTTGCGCCAGCCAGAGACCTACCGCGTGGCTACCGGCTTAACTCTGTACAGTTTTGCAAGGCTACCCCAAGTTCAGAGCGTTCTGGCTAGTCAGTGCTGAGCTGTGAGCTGGGGAGTGAAGCGCCCGTTTTGCTTGTCATTCTCCAAATACTGCACAAAGTTAATGCGACAGAAAGTCGCGAAACTGCTGTTTGCTTGTAAACGGATGACTTACCATGAAGAGAATATTGAACAGGCATAACGTCTATTTGTTCCAAACAAATATCAATTCACTTCAGCGATTGCATTTGTGCATGAAGCACTCAGAAGGTCAACAAATTTGGAATCTTTCAAGGTCTGTGAAGTTAAGTCTATCTGGATATAGACGTTTTAAGTGCCACAAGTGCTGCTGTGTGTGAAGGTTAGGAGTGCGAGACGATAGATTTCAGTACTTTTTAATGTCAAAAGTGAAAGACTTCAACTTTTCTTTTTGTGTTTGGCCCCATTTGATGTGGACCACCATGATAAGACTGCTTTCAGACGTTTTCAAATTTCCCTTTTGTTGAATCTTGAAATACATTGAAAGTAAGTGATGATCTTGTCAAGCGCGAACCACCGCTGGAAAGAAACT
>Ga0210059_1004638_pt1 | contig 22209 bp, 18 predicted proteins | sample Ectturendosymbi2_FD_188042 | JGI IMG/M metagenome (GOLD analysis project Ga0210059, IMG submission 188042) | Ecteinascidia turbinata endosymbiont from Florida, USA - Sample 2 (SPAdes) (version 2) | ecosystem: Host-associated > Tunicates > Ascidians > Unclassified | place: Key West, Florida...
ACAGCAGCGATTACACAGGCAGGTTTAGGGAGTCAGACCATACGATCCGGAACCGTCGCTTTTAAAACATTGCGTTCCGTCATCGAAGTCGCGTACATATTTGCATCACTAAAAGCAATTATCGTAAATTTTTTTGTCTGGGAGAAGGCAACACGCAAGGAACTTCAACCGTTTGAGTTAACAAGCAAAGTAACTACAGAATTTGCCCATAACGGCACCTCTAGAGGATTGCATGAAGAAAATTATTGCCAAATTGACATTATAAGCGAATTGAAATGCATATAAAAGATGCCATCACAATCAAACAAAATGTAACGTTATCGGAGAACTGACGTTACAGAGGAAGTCTTTATAAACGAATTCAACTGTATAGAACAGATTTACATAAGGTTTCAGGCCCCATTCGGATTAAACTAAAAAGTTAGTTTCAGGGCAAGTTGTCTACTTTTAGGGCAAATTGTTAGTTTCAGGGCAAATTTTTTCCGCCCCCCAGTAAAATGCCTTCCCGTACGCCTATGATCACAAGCCGCAGAGGAGGCCATATCCCATTTATACAAGCAGGAGCGGAAACGCCCGACACCGCTGCGGAGGCGGTTAAGCCGGACCCAAGCTCTGTGTCTGGAATGAAAATACGGAGTCTTGTGGGTTGTCCGCCCACTCGGCATTCCATTGGTGATCAGCCCAGTGCGTCGCACGTATGCATGTATGGTGTTGTTGTCAGAAGAACTGATGAGATGTTGTGCGGCGGATACAGACGTGTGTCTCAATTTGAGGCGCCGTGCATATGCAGTCGATGGACAGGTGAGCGCTGAGTGGAGCAGGTGTCCAGGCTCCATGGCACGGTGTCCTAGAGACAGTGTGGCTCCATGCGACAAAGCTCAGCAGGTTCGATGCCTGCGAGGATTGGGAGGTTGTCCGCTGGTGTAGGACGGAGGCATCCAGTCACAATTCGTAAGGCATTGTTGATGGCGGGGTCTGTGAGGCGAGTATGAGCACTGTGGCACCAACCAGGAGCGTAGTACTCTGCGGTTGATTGCACCAGAGCTAGGGTGACTGTACACAATGTTGTTGCTCCAGCACTCAACCGGAGCCAGCAAGCCGCCTCAGGAGTACGACGCGTGATGTTAGCTTCTTGTGAAGTGACTCAAGATGTTGGCGATACGTGAGCGACCTGTCCAGCGTTACTCCGAGGTATTTGGGCTCGGAGCAGAAGAGCAGGGTTTTGTTGTTGTATTTGACTTTCAGCTCATGTTTAGCTTCCTTGTTGTTAAGATGGAAGACTGCCGACACCATATTTGTAGTGCTGAGCTTTAGCTTCCATGTCTGGAGGTATTCCCGAACGTTGCCATGTCCCTGGTCAGCGCCCCTTCCACTGCCTGCCAATCTCCATCAGCATGCATGATTGCTAGGTCGTCAGCATAAGCATGCTTTCTGGAAATAGTGATTGGCAGGTCAGAGGTATAGACGTTGAAGAGAAGGGGCACCAGAACAGAACCCTGTGGAACGCCGTTCTTGAGGTGTCGTAACCTGCTCTTTTGGCCATTTCCGGTGGTAAGGGTAAAGCTGCGATTGCCAACCATCTCCATGATCATGTGGAGCATGTGACTATCACGCAGCAATCGCAGCAGCTTGCAGGTCAGGCCGCAGTGCCATACAGTGTCGTAGGCTCTTTTGAGGTCGACAAACACAGCTCCGGCCTTCTTTTTAGCTGAAAAGCTATCCTCAATGACCTGTGTCAACAGGGTGACCTGGTCTACGGTCGACCTCCTGTGTCGAAAGCCCGCCTGCTCCCGAGGGAGCAGTGGGTCGATGATTGATTCGACACGAGCGTAGATGAGTCTGTCGAGGATTTTAAAGGGGTTTCACAGCAGAGGTATGGGACGATAGCTCTTTCGATCCCCCAGTGGCTTTTCTCGATTAGGGATCACAACTACTTGTGCTCTTCTCCAGATCTTTGGAATTTTGAGTTGGCCCATGCAGGAAGTAAGGAAGTCGCAAAACCAAGATGTGGGAGCCGACCTGGCATGGAGTATTAACTCCGGGAAGAGAGACTTTCCTGGCTTCAGGCGTCTGAGGGCAGCAGCAAGCTCCTCCGGACTAAAGGGTTCAGAGATCCTGTGACCCTCAAGTGTTGGAATCTTCCATAGGTCGGACAGCAGCTTGTTGACGAACCTGTTGCACGGCGGCCGCCAGTCCTGTGTGTCCCGTTCTTCACGAGTTGCGAGGCAATGGACTTTGCTGAGAGGGGGCACAAGCGAGAGGAACGTCCAGACTTGCGAGAAAGTTTGTTGATTGTTCTCCACGCCCTGCGGCTAGAGTGCGAGAAGTTGATGGAATTAACAGCTTCCTCCCATCGCCCCTGCCTCTTCTGCTCTAGCTGAGATAGCAGGGACGAAGCTGTGCTATGAGAGTCAGTCCCCATTGGTGGCAGACAGACAATGCTTGTTTATTTTACATGGCCAACGAATGCTCGGATGGAGCAATAGAGGGTTTCGCCCTCTTTGTCCCAGCATGGCACATATTTCTTCCGACGGCCAGGTGGGATACGTTGTTTAGCCGTAGATAGCAAGCTCTGGCATAAATCCTGGTATGCCCTCTCAATTTTGATGTGTCCGGAGGTGGCAATCTCTCGACGGATTCACCTGTGAGAAGGCAAAAGTGCTTCCAATCAGCCTTGCGAAAGTCGCAACGCTTCACCAGATCGCTGTGGGCAGGAACCTTGAGTCTTGGTGGCGTTATGAGGGAGAGCTGATGTTGTGACCGCGGGAACTTTCCTAGAACATGTTTGTCTGACAGTCGGCTGTCCTGGCCGAAACTCGCTGAGGCCAGGTCTGGATTGGTGCCGACGTTCCAATGGCGAGAGGAGAAACTGGCTGTTTCATTTGGGTCATACAACAGTCCAAGGTTGTTGGATGTTGCCCAGGAGTCCAGGCTCTCACCGTCAGGAGATGTTTAGTTATAACCCTAGTTGACATGCTGGCAGTTGAAGTCGCCAACATACAAGACTGGGGTGTGGGAATGTCGGGATGGTCATTGGTGTGAGTCGCGAGCGTGAAGGTTTGTAGACGTTGATGATCTTATATCCTGCGACTTCTACGCACAACCACTCAGTCTCTGATTGTTCTGGAGACTGATTGACCAGTGACCATTCCAACCGCTCATGGACAAACGTGGCAAGGCTGTGATTCCTGCTCAGGATTGACCCAGCTAGTGAGAAGTTGGAAATCACTAGTTTGTCTACAGTTGTGCAGTGGGTCTCCTGTAGGACGATGATGAAAGCCTTGTTCTTATTGGCTAGCTGCTCAATGACGGAGATCTTGTTTTCGACCATGGAGGCGTCAAACTTACTTCTTGCCCCGGGTGCCATCTAACCTCGTTACGCCCTGCCACAGCCTGCCACCTTTCACCCAGGCCAGCCTGCGCCTTGCTCCGAATTTTCACTGTGTCGATGAAAGAAAGAGAATACATCAGAATGTTAATCTAACAATTAGCCTGTCGGAGAAAATTTAAATTTATTCAAAGCTATTATCCGGCCCCTGAAAAACTGATAAACCCACTCCTGTTCCGGGGCCAGTGTTTATCCGTAGTTCCGACTCCGGGTCCTGCTCCGGCAAAAATCGTAGACTCCGACCGTAGTCCACTCCGTCACTTCGGCTCCGTGATCACCTCTGGTACTCAGTGCATAAGAATAACACGACCTTTATAATAGCTGGTTTTCCATTTGTGGCGCCACAGTCTTTGCGCCACAATGCTGCGTCGTCCTGAGCCACCTAAAGAGAGAGTCGAACCGACGACCCTCAGCATAACAGCAATAGAGTTTCCCACTCGACTAGGTAGACTCTACCGTTGCTGCTACGAATTCAATGTTATATGTGGCGAATCACCACCACGCCACTTTATTTCCTTCTTTCACAAGCTCAAGACGACCTTCAAAGGAGGATTCCAGCCACCGACACGTTAGGAACCTTTTGTTGCAGCCGCCATGCTGCTTAGCCCTGAGCCAACCAAAGAAAGTTGAACCGACGACCCTCAGCATTATATAACAGCAATAGTCTTCCCCACTCGATTAAGGTCACTCTACCATTGCTGCTACGAATTTAACGTTATATGTGCAGGGTTCCTACGCAGTTTTGAATACAAATTTCCAGACTTTTCAAGACCTTCTACAGGTATGTTCCGGACTTTTTCCAGACCTGACCTTCCCGTATGACCTACCCAGGTATACGGGCACTATGATATTTGAAACAATGTAAGCAAAATTATGTCACCCTTGAATAAAATGTAGGATTATGAAAATGTATGTCAAAAGATCAAGTCTGACTCTGAAAAATTATTTTCTTTTTCCATACAAACAGACCAAAAACTTATTTTCGCAGACTGGAAAACGACTAAACTTTTCCATACTTTTCAAGACTCCGTAGGAACCCTGTATGTGGCGTATCACCACGCCATAGTCATTGTGCACGCATTAACCGGAAGGTAAAACGGTACTATTATTGCTGTTAGGCGAACTGGCGCAATGCACTTTATTAGGTGAGAATCTTACACAGGTCCGTAACAGAAAAATATGTTGGACATTGTTTAAAAGTATTGGACATAATTTACAAAATTTGGGCCACTCCCAGAAAACTCTTCGCCCCACTGGTGTCCAAGCTGGTTTACCAAACTTTTCCGCATCTGCACGTTTGTTAACAGACAGTGCTTCGAACCATTTACGAACTTGTGTGAATACTTCTTCCTCTGATAAGGAATGAAGTTAAAAAACCTGGTTTGAGGTGGAGAACCGAAAATGTTGAATACCAAACACGAAAGCCAGAAGAGCTTCGATATTAAAAGTCTAAAATCCTGTACGGATCGAAGCACAGATGTGAAACGAACTGGAGAAGCAGTTTGCTATTAGACTTGTTACATCACTAACTGTTTCATCACTTTCGTAAAAAGAGGGAGAGACGTGACCGCGTGATTCGAATAATCGGCTCACCTGCTTTCGATAATAATATTGTAGGCTATATAGAATACACGTCACTTTACTGTCGTAAACAAAGACAGGACGTGACGTCATCTTTTAAAATATGTACACCGAGCCGTGTGAAAGGCTGTTGCCCCCCCAAAAAATCGAGATGGGGTCCTTTAATATCAGCAAGCATTTAGGCAGATGCGTGCTTTTTCGATCCAGTTGCAAATTAGCCCCTTGAGCAGCACTATTTCAAAACCTAACCAAGCTAAACTAATAATGTACACCTTAGGAGAAAATAACTTTGATGAACTGCCAATGCAAAATAAGTGAAAACTAATTTTATCACTTGTTAGTTGTTATCATCAATAAAGCGAAACAAATATCTCTTCTTGTGATGTGATAGGAAATATTTTTATGATGTAATTTACCTGTTTGATGTAGTTGCCGTACTTGCATCAACTATAGTGTACGACAAGGGTGTGCAACCTGCGGCCCGCGGGCCAAATGCAATACAACAAAGTGGATTCTTATGCCGGTCACTAGTACTAGACAGCCTGTGTGAAACGAAGGCCGCAGTGTAATTTGTTTAATTGCGTTTGGCCCTTCAGTTATAAAGGTTTCACACCGCTGGTATACGACAATATGTGAAACCGGCAGTCTCATTAATGCTTGAGATTTGCATCCCGACGATCACAGAGCACCTGGTGGTCGCTGTACAGCCTCATAATTTTATTAGCCAGTCTCAATGTAATCAGCTTGGTGCTTTCACCAAAAGCTGATAGGTGGAAGCAGTGCGTAGAACTAACTGCTTTCCAACATTCACTCTGCCTTCACTTCTAATAAGAACGAATTTATTGGAATCTGACACCATCCATCTTCATCATGACATATAGCAAGTGAGATTAAATCTAAGAGGCTTTTCAAGATCGAGTAAGCCAGCGTTAAACTTATCGAGATTGTCCCCGGTTTTTCTGGTCGAAATTTTAAATTAGACTGTCTTAACGCAGTCTGCACAGACAGATATATAATAAACTGACACAATAGCCTTGCTTCGTTTCAGCTTTACATAAACTGTCTTAAGCAGCTTTCACGAAAACGTTTTTAACGTTGAACTAAAAACCTAGTCTCTCTATCTGTACGCATCTACAAAGCGATTGAACAACACTCCACAGCATATTCATTACGACGTAAATTTCCCCGAGAATTTCAACGCACAAGGGCGAAGTGAAGAAGGTCCAAGAGGTTAATTGGCCTGTTCTGACGTAACCACAACTTTACAAAAACTGCTATAGCATCCGCAATTCTTTTTCGAAATTAACGAATCATGATATTACATCCTTAATCTACCGGCTGTGCATTGAGGGCAAAAACCATGAGTAAAAGTCAAGGGTAGAGAGACGGCTCTAATTTACTAATACAATATATATTGTGGGGTCCCTACGAATGGTCGGGACCCCCCGACCGGGGGATACGGGGCTGCCTCGCCACGGCACTGTATGTACAGAAGTAGCGTCATCTAAAGCACAACTTTATGATTGGCAGTGAACCTTGTGTCACGCTGAGGTGCAGTTGTTGTGCGAGTGGGGGGGTCAGATCTTCGCCTCCAACTTCCATCATGGGTGATTGGTTTTCTGACGTCATCGACGATCATTCAAGCTCGGAATTCCCGGTTTGCAGAGTGAAGTGGGAACACGGACCGAGAACTGCTGTCCGCCACACGATGCCAGCTTTTGCCTGTGACGGCGACGAAGCAGTGGGGCGTTCAACGTTTCAAGACCAAACAGGCGAATTTATGATGTCAAAGAAAAATATCGTTGCAAAATATTGGAAGTTCTAGCAGCTTTCACAAAATCTCGAACCCGCATCAAACAAAGCTTCCCGAGAAGCCTCCAACAGCAAATTGACGAGTGTCCGATATCTTTTATTCTCCGCAGCGAACAATTGAAAACCGCTCGTGAAACAAAAACCCAAAGCAGCGACGCGCACGAAACATTATCAAAATGTAAGCGCAGTGTATTAAATTAGAAGTTGAAACAGTCGTGTTGCATTTTTCGACGCGTTACATCATCAGGGAGGAACCTTGAGCGTCGAAAGGGGGGGAAGGGGACCTGGGCTGCACCCTGGGTTTTGAAATTCGACATTTTGCTATTTGTTTTTTAGCAAAAAATGTTGTAGAGTCCTAAGGAGTCGGAGGTTTTTGGGTGGAGTCAGATTCCTAACAACACTGGGAGTCGGATTTTTTTGTCCGACTCCGGATATCCAATTGGATCATTTTTGAAGGTGGCCCACTGGCTAACACTCAGAAAAAAGTTGAGAAATGATAATGAATCCGGATATGGATGTCTGTAAAACACCCTGAAAAACTGCAAATACTATGTATCAAAATATAAGCTATGTGGGGGCCCAGTTTTAACATTCAGCTCGCCAGGGGAGAGGCTTGCGCCCTGCCCCCCGTCGGTTACGTCACTTCTCACACAGGGCGAGACGGTTTATCGGCGCCCCCCGTATACTTACTCCGTCGAAACGCAATGGTTTGTATCGCGTTCCATCTCTATCCTGGCCGTTGGTGATAAGGACGAATACCGTAAGAGCAGAAAGATGCGACAATTTATGAAGCAAAACAATCTCTTCCTGTGTACATGCACCGCACTTGTGTGCTGGAACAACACACCCACACTACGAAGGAAGACAACGCGAAAATTGTCGAACGTCCGGCAAACCCGCAGCACTTGATAGATTCAATCAGTGTCAACATCCAATTCTACTAAAATACATACTTCGTTTTTTTCAGAAATACCGAATTTTTCGCCACAGCAACAGATCTAACGTCATTCACTATCTCCAAGGTTTTTTTTGGGGAAAGGAGAAAAGTTAAGAACTATTTTGATCTTGAGTCGCAAATGACAATGAAATTTTATGCGCTGCCAATTATTTCCAAGAGCGCAGACAACCGGGGCTTTTGCAGCACGACCTTCCTTTGTTCGTGTTTTATTGACAAAAGAAACTCTCTAGCTCCATCGCCAGTGAGCCTCCAGCCACGAGTAGTATCGCGTGGTGGGGCAATCATTCCACTATGAGCTGACCAGCTGAGAGTGAAGCTACAAAAATACTCCACGCATTCTCCTCCCAGCACTTTGCCGGTCGAACAAAACGTTGAACTTGGTGATGAACTGGTTCAGTGTCTGACTTCCCTTGCTCATCACGCCCAAGTATGTCATCAGGGTGACGTCGTTGTATTGCTGCGTCACAAAGAAACGTTTTCATTCTTCAAACAAATATCTGGTTTCGTGGCTCGTTAAGAAACATTGCGTTAAAAATGGTGGAGACTTCAAAATATGAAGATTCCTGTTTCCAACCAGTTCGGTTTTTCGTGCAAAGGTGGAAGAACGAAATCGAGCAGTTTCGTTCAACAAGCTTCACCAACATACGTTTGCGAATCCCTGGTAATTTAAGTTTTCACAACGTTTCATTCCACCCGAAGCAACAATGCGATGGAATCAAGCAACAAGCTTACAAGGACTTGCACCATCAGGTTTCGGACTTAATACATCCCCGAAAACTAAACTTCAGATTTTAAAAATAATTGTACCAATCGATTGGTAACGGATCACGCCCCCGTGCCGATACAAGCTGCAGAGTCACAGAAGCATCGCCAACATGGAATGACTTTCCAGTATGCTTACATGTCTCAGTGCTCGAAAAATTCCAAAGAATCAACTTAAATCTGAAAGCAAGGAAATGGGAGGCTTTTATAGGTTGCATAAGCGTAGCGCGATTACACGATTTGGAGTTTGAGTACTTGTTGGTGAATCTAAGCTTTCCTGAAACGAAAAGATTCTATTTGAATAAAAAAAAGATTCTATTTGAATAAGAAAAAATATTAAAAAAAAGATTCTATTTGAATAAGCAAGATTTTTGAAAAATAAAGATATTTGAATAAGAAAGATACTAATTATTTGAAAAAAAGATTCTTCAAAAGATTCTATTTGAATAAGAGCTGATGATGCCTACAGTGTAGGCGAAATATATACTCTGTAAGATCTTAAAGTGTCTGACTCTTTGCTGAGAAAGGACTTCTTTCCAAAGACACTTTCCTGAACGGTTTCGTTCTCTTTGTTTTAAAAATCCGCTGAATTATCGATGAAGAAGTTTCGTGGAGTTCCAACGCCATCGACGTTTGTCGAACTTACATGAAACCAACACTTACATCGTAGAGATCTTGGGTCAAGTTCTCAGCTCTCAAGGCCGGCAAGCGTCGACACATGGTATGGGCCGCTCGCAGGGCATCGTGGTTCCGAGGGAGTTCCCCCTCCTTGACGGCTCTGACGTAATCAAGCACGAGACGGATGCGCGAGTAAAGCATGGAGACGGCGCTCTGCTGACTGGCCAGGTGCTCGGAGGCTGCTGAGTGGACACGACGTTTATCACAGAGTCTCTCAAAATAAGGCTTTCTTAAGCATCATCAGCAGTGTACAAGAAAACGTTTCCTTAAATATTTGAGAAAGAACAAAACTTACAAACGTCACACAGTTACAAACAATAGCGCGACGGAATGTTTACGTGTAATAAAAGCATTTATCAAAAACAAACATATGTGGTGATTTCGAAATAACTGACAATTCAAACTCTTCGGAGCGAGTCAAGATCCTTTTGCGCCCCTTTTATCAGCAGCTCATCAAACAGAAATATCGCATGCAATTACACTTTTATGAGAAGTCGCATGTAACACAGCTTCGAAAATATTTCGTACATACATTCCATTGAAACTCAACCTTTGGCAACTTGGCATACTTTGACCAACAACAGGTTTGTAATCATCCTACACTCATTCACACTTCTTGGGCAGGCGCCATCTGGTGATGCGCCGAGGGCAACACAACCTCCTCTTCACCACGCCCAGGTTGAACGACTTTGGATTTGCGCGACTTGAAATGTCTACTTCCACTCAACGCAGCGCATTGGCTCATTTTAAATTTGATTCTGTAGCTCAAGCCGCAACTGATATATCAAGAGCTGGGCATAACATTTTACACTGAAGCGATAAAATTTGGCCTTTTTTAACTGAAGTAATAATATTAAATAACCAATTCTCTTGCATATCGCGTCAAAACTGTTGTCAACTACCTTTTACTTACATCTGCCAGTGACACATCAATTCACTTTGCTTTGGCGCATTACCTACGATATTCTAAGAGCTTTTCGCTTCGTATACTATTGCTTATGCAACACTACTGCTACTTGCGCCGCGGTCATGAGACACATTTTTACTTTCAGTTATTCCACTAATTTTAGTCAATAAATCTCATTAAAGTGGTTTCAATCATTTCATTTTTGCCGTTTTTCTAAACCATCTTAGAAAAAGCATTAGCTATGGCGTCATTGACTTGTATCTTGTAACGGATATTTTCTTCTCTTCTGACGCTGCCAGAAGGACAGTGTTTGACCGAATCACTAAATCTCATAACGTCTGCCGCAACAAAACAGTTTGGTAGCAACCATGATCTCTTCCCACCGCGTATTCTGGAAAAAAAATGACTTGCAGAACGACAACGAATGATCGGAAAAAGCAGCAAAATCATTTTCTGTACCCCATACCTGACGACGACTCGGTGCCAGCAGCAACGTTCGACACACGGGCGACGTGGTCGACGCCGATCCTTTCAGCTTCTTCAGTGGCCAAGGTGTAGCTGATCGGGGCGAGCCTTGGCACTGCGTTGCCGGCCTCCACGTCGATCACCGATTCGTAGACCGAGACGGGCAGCTGGCGAAAAAACAGCACCCGTCGCTTAGAAACCTTAGGTGGTAAGCATAAGCAACCAAACGGCAGAAAAAAACGTGATAAGCTTATCTACTGCAACGCAGAAAGTCATTTATTGTAACGGAACGATCGTGAAAAAAATCGGAATGGTCGTTTAACAATCGCTAATAGGTGTTGTGCTGGAAAGGACGTCCATAACAGTTGGCGCTAGAGATCGACCGATTACTGGGTTTTACCGATATATCGGTGTCGGTCGAAATATCCGATTTTATCGAAATATCCGATTTTATCGAAATATCCGATTTTATAGAAATATCCGATTTTATCGAAATATCCGATTTTATCGAAATAGCCGATTTTATCGAAATATCCGATTTTATCGAAATATCCGATTTTATCGAAATAGCCGATTTTATCGAAATAGCCGATTTTATCGAAATAGCCGATTTTATCGAAATATCCGATTTTATCGAAATAACCGATTTTATCGAAACAGCCGATTTTATCGAAACAGCCGATTTTATCGAAATAGCCGATTTTATCGAAATAGCCGATTTTATCGGTAACCTCACTTCTGGGAGTTTTCCTCAGCACGAAAAGTTTGACTGGAACTTAAGGTGCAGAAGTCCAATGGATGCCTAGTTTAGCGCAGATTAATTTTAAAAAAGCTTGCACGAAAAATGAATTGCGTTATGTTAAGCAACATTTTTGGCGTTATGAATATGATTACAAATGCAATCGCTACTCACTAGTGACGACAACTGTCGCCAGTGGCGTACGCAGAAAATTTTCATGGGGGGGGTTCATTCAGTGGCATATGGTGGTCATTTGTATTTGGTGTGCGCTGTTTGTGACGTCACAATTTGACGTCATATTCATGTTTTCATGCGAAGTTTGTTGACAAAATAATAGGCATAATCTTCTACACGCACTCCCCTTATTTTTGTAAAAATCAAGACCTCCTATACACTCCCCTTATAACAAAGTTTTTGTAAAATATCAAGCTCAATGGGGGGTTTTAACCCCAAACCACCACCCTTGTGTACGCCCTTGACTGTCGTTGTGAAGCAGTTGAACGTAACATCTTAGGACTCTACTTTTCTTAACTTGATGTATTTTAGACTACAAGCGCGCTGGTTTATACTGTATGCAAGCTAAAATATCGTGTTCGTGAGTTAACTTAATCGACATTTTCCACGAGGCATGATAATGATAATTGTGATCTCACAATTCAAGCTGTTGCAACGTGAAACCAGCGTTTGTGGATGTTGCACACAAGTTACAGAAGCGCTACTCCAACATTTCACAAATACGTTGAAGTGGTGATTTGTTGTTTGGTCCGATGGCAGCGCGGTAGTCAGTATTCACTGTTGCATCACAATTGCTGCTGTCTATTTGTTAAACACGAGCACCAAAAGCAGTGTTTGCAACTTACGCAAGTTAAAAGCGCAGTGTTTGTGTTTGGATCAGAACTACCGTCCCGCGGCATTATTGCACAACCATCGGATGTGTAATGCGCACATGTGCACCTTAGCTATTGTTATGGCGACTTGTTCTTATTGAATTTACTTCTGGCGGAGGGCGGTAATCGCTTATAGCCTAGTGCTGCTTTTGTTTAGGTTAGGTTGTAGCTGACTGGCTAACTTACTGCAGGCTACTTGGTGAAAACGCAGAAAATCTTTGCTTTCTGCATGACAATCTTAAACTTTTGAGATGGAACTGCTGAGTATTGACAAATCAGTTGAGGTGTTTCATTTCATGTACCAATGCCAGAACCTCAGTTGCAGTAACTCATGCAACTATATTGCTTTCTAAGAACATGCAGTTATTTAAAGTTACATTACATCAAAATTCCAAACTTGATTCTTTAAGATTTGGATTGACTTTTCAAATTGAAAACCCACTGAGTTGCAGAAGAGTCTGAAAGGCTGATTCATGAAATATATGCAAAAACAAAATTTCACAAGACTTATGTAGTACAGTAACTGTTAACAAACGTACTATCATAGACCAAAAAAGTTACTGCTATTTGGAAAAAATTCATTTTTGGCAATGAATTCAATACAATATTGTACTAATTTTAACCGTAACTTGATACTCTGTTTTGTATGTTCACCATCTTCTAACTTTCAAGCACTGTTTTTGCCTTTTTTGTTGTAAGCACTGTAAGCAGTTCTCTTTTATTCAGTGTTCTGTTCTTATTGTTTTGTTATTTTTAGCATTCTGTTTTTATTCATGGCACTGTGTTTATTCATTGCAGACAGTGTATACTATGCTAATAAGTTAATCAAATTAATTAAAAATCATAGCAAAATATTGAAATTGATGCAATTTGAAAAATTTTAGCTCATAAATCCTGATTTATAAGTTTTTGAAAAAAAGGTAAGGCATAGAATACATTGTGTTTTGGACAATGAAGCAGAAACAAGATTTGAAAATTTTGGAGATATCGGTTATCAGTATCTGCCTCAAAAAAGCTGTATTGGTCGATCTCTAGTTGGCACTTTCAAGAATGAATGAAATCTCTGGTCGAGAGACTTTTTTCTTCACAAAAAGAACCGATATGGATGAGTTCACTATGATCTTTTGAAAATTCTTACTTAGCCAACATTTCTACAATTGACTGAGACAAACTTGCTTGTGCGGTGCACACCTCATGGCATCTTTCCATAAATGTCAATATAAATACAAATAATGAGCTTCCATATTTGTCATGGGAATGACACCAAAGTGCTGCCGGTAATGGGGCATTTTAGTAATAGTCAATGCCTCTGCCGTTTGGTGCCACGTGATCAACACTTTTCACTGCAGGCCTCACCTGTGCATTGCTAGCGTTCCTGTTGGTATGAATAGTTCTTGCTGGTTGTGCGATCACGATGCACTACTCTGTCGGTGTCACTTGTGTACTTTTCTAACACTGTTAGTTAAGTTCCTTTGTTTATAAAATCTGTCATTAAAGCATTTTTGGTTACCAGTTTGGGTCATGACCGCAATTTGGGGGTTCTGCAGTTTCGAAGAAAATTCAAAGTCCTTTCAACATCACTGTTCCCGTGTCCACTCTGGCCCACAGTGGTAACTCCGCACAGGGATCCAGCTATGGATCAAATGATTTCTTTTCGAAAAACAAGAGTGAGCTCTTTAGCCATCTCCACAATCAGTCTAGGTACGGGAATATGGGAAACCGACAGGTAGGTGGGAGTAATTATTCACTCTGGCAACCCTGCAGGTGAAAATGGCCCTAACACATTGGTAATTTTCTTGGGACAATCTAAGACGTTCGAAGTATGGTCGACTGATGACTTTGAAACTCAGCGACCCTATAACCCTTGCCTGAGATCACTTTCGAATTTTTTCAAAGTGATAATTCCCTTGCGTAGAGGTTCCAAGGCCCGTAGCCAAAGGCATTTGGGGGGCAATGACCCCCAATATTTTGTGCCCCCCAAATTTTGTTGTGTCCAGAAAAAATTGCTTCAAACATACACTAAAAAACTAAAATCTTGTCCCTTAAAAATGTTTTTTCCTCCCTCAAACCTTAGAGCCTGGCTACATGTTTGGAGGTTCTGCCACACACACACGCATGCCTATGCACACACGCATTTACCATTTCGTTCCAGCAATGAGCAATATGACAGTTCTGATCAAGTATTTTAAAAATAAGTTAAGTCTTTTGAAAATGGAAGGAACAGACGTCAAGGAGACTATATTTTCTAAATATTCGTTTTCTGTTTAAAGACATTGAATGCAACAATCTGAAGAGAAAACATACATGTCCTGTTCATCCAACAGACTGCAACAGTTTAGCCGATTTTACAGTTCCTGTTACAACTTAGTTTAAGCTTACATAAACATTACTTATTTTTATAAAGCACGCACTGGCGAAACAACTGTAAATGAAGCAAGTTCCCTTGCAATGTCCAACAACAGGTTGAGCTGTAACAAACGCAGTGAATGAACAATTGCTGAAGTTATTAGAGTGTTCAGATTATCCTCATTTACAAAAAAATGCACACACGCACAAGGTGTGCTAACAAGCAACTGTCAGACTACCTAATCCTGCCATTAAGTCTACCTGAAGCAGTGTGGTTATTCTGACTCCACAGAATCCAACCCATAGAAACAAACTCAACAACACACTTACTGGCTTTCAACAGCAACAACAGAAAAAACATCCGCTACATCAGTGGTGCTTAAACGGTGGCCTGCAAGGCCCTCTGGAGTGGCCCGCGAAGCAATTTTCATTGGAAAGAAAACTTAACACTTTAGTCATTTAAGAGAACTTTTTAGAGAATTTTTATCGAGATTATTAATTCTTGTGGCCCCCGAAGGGTTTCTGAAAGACAAATGTGGCCCACGAGCCAAAAAGTTTGAGCACCACTGTGCTACATACACAAAAACAGTGATCTTTGGACAAGCAAAAGCTAACAGATAACGTACATCAGTAGAAGCCCCTTGCGGGTTCAGTTTCAAAAAGATTGGTATTTCGCTTATTCCACAAATCTGATTGTGGATCTTCATATCACTTTCTGTAAGGGAAGTGCCGGTTGTGTACCATCCAAGAAAAGCTAGATCTTTGAAGACTTGCTTAACTGCAAAGAACACAAGTACACACTAGCGAAGAGTTAAAAACATGCAAACGGTCCAAAGACAACACTAAAGTTTCTGTATTTTTTACAAATAATGCGATGAGCACATTCAACACGTCAACGAAAATATGTAGCTAGCAAAAATACTAGATCATGTTCTTTCCCAAAAACTGCAGCATTTCAGGCAAATCTACAATTGTTGCTCTGGCCGATTTCTCAACTGGTCCTTCAAAATGGATCCGGAGCATAAGAGGTAAACTTGTATACATGGGGAGGCAAAATTGTCAATTCGATCGCCTTCCTCTTCAGGGATTTCCCCAATTTTTGCTGTGATTGCTGTCTTTAGGTCACCAATCGTTTAAGGGTTGTTTTGGTGCACATTATCCTTGAAATAAGCCTACAGGTATATGGGTTCCAGTTCAGCGAATGTGCTGGCCACTCAACGTCATACTTCCTGCTGATCAGTCTCTCTTGGGGAGGATGACAGACCTGCCTTAACGTGACCCTCCCTGTATGACATTCACTACAAATGTCAACTAAACCTGTCACTATGAGAGCAAACACTGTTACCTGTGCTGGATGTGTTTGGCACGGGGTGAGTCATAACACACCTTCTCAGGGCGCAGCAGCAGAAATGCTGCCGAAGACCCACGACCCAACCTACTCCAGCTGAACACCGAGGGTCTCACTGTAAATAAGATCTCCGTCATAGAGCAGCTAGCCTGTAAGAACCAGGCTTTCATCATCGTCCTACAGGAGACCCACTGCACAACTGCAGACAAGCAAGTGATTCCCAACTTCTCATTAGCTGGGTCAGTCCTGAGCAGGAATCACGGCCTTGCTACGTTTGTCCACGAGTGGTTGGAACGGTCACTGGTTGATCAGCTTCCAAACATGATCTGATACCCAACAGTTAACCAGCATCAACATATGAGCTAGGGCGTTGGTAAGGCAACCAAAAACTGCTGTTTTTTAGGCCGAAATCGAAGTACGAATATATGGTACGCTGGCTCTCGAAGTGTTAAATGGGGGTCATTGGTTCTAGGGGGTTGCTACAATGGATCGCGGACTCGCAGTACAAAAAAGGTTGAAAATCACTGCTCTATGCAAATCTGTTGCTTCAAAAGAACCATTTAATCTGATATGAATTATGTTAAAAAATACTTAAATGCCTAATTACAGAGAGCAGTTCGGGCTCTAATGGATGAGCCCGACTAAAGCGCGAGCGAATGAAGTCGAGAGAATGCTTGCTAAGAACGATAGTTTTTGATTCAGGTCACCTGCAACATGAATGCGAAAGGCCAGACATGGAACAAAGATACTTGAATAGTAACAAAGCCCAACGCATAGACCCCAAGTTAACAACCATAATCAGTGAAATGTGTGGTGCCACAAATATACAAAGCAATCAAGCGCTTGCCATTCGACAGCGCTTGCCGCTATTGCGAATCATGAAGGGAGTACGCTTTTGAGTGGAATGCCTTGACCTCTGGAAACCTACAGTATGATGATGGAGGGAGTGCGCTTTGAATCAAACGGCTCGACTTTGCAATAATGTAAGATTTCTGCAAGATTTCATAGCCTGACCGAAACGGCCAGACCAAATCGTCCTGTTCCGTTCCAGACAAGTCCCCATGGCCACAACATTGGCCATCTCTCATAACACCACCAAGCCTCAAGATTCCTGCCCACAGCGATCTAGTGAAGAGTTGGAACTTTCGCAAGGCTGATTGGAAGCGCTTTTGCCTTCTCACAGGTGATTCCATTGAGAGATTGCCACCTCCGTACGCATCAAATATTGAGAGGGCATACCAGGATTTTTGTGAGAGCCTACTATCTGCGGCTAAACAATGTATCCCACCTGGCCGTCAGAAGAACTATGTGCCATGCTGGGACAAAGAGTGCGAGACCCTCTGTCACTCCTTCATCCAAGCTCCAGTGGGGACTGACTCTGATAGAGCCGCTTCGTCCCTACTATGTCAGTTGCAACAGAGGAAGCTGTTAATTCCATTGACTTCTCACACTCTAGCCACAAGACGTGGAGAACTTTCAACAAACTTACTGGCAGGTCTGGATGCTCTTGCCTGTGCCCCATCCAGGCAAACTCCATTGCCTTGCAACTCGTGAAGAACGGGGCACATGAGTCCACCAGGCTTGTCAATAAAGAGCTGTCTGACCTATGGAAGATTCCAACACCCGACGGTCACAGGATCTCTGAACCCTTTAGTCCGGAGGAGCTTGCTGCTACCCTCATATGCCTGAAGCCAGAAAGGTCTCTGGATTGGATTCTAGTTTGTACTCCACGCTGGGTTGGCTCTCAAATCTTGGTTTTGCAACTTCCTCGCTTCCTGCATGTGCCAACTCACAATTCCAAAGACCTGGAGAAGAGCACAAGTAGTTGCGATCAATAAACCAGAAAAGCCACTGGGGATCCAAAGAGCTATCGTCCCATATCTCTGCTGTGCGTCCCTTTAAAATCCTTGACAGACTCATCCACACTCGTGTCGACCCAATCATTGACCCACTGATCCCTTGGGAACAGGTGGGCTTTCAACATGGGAGGTCGGCCATAGACCAGGTCACCCTGTTGACACAGGTCATTGAGGATAGCTTTTCAGCTAAAAAGAAGGCCGGAGCTGTGTTTGTCGACCTCCCAGCAGCCTATGACATTGTATGTCACTGCAGCTTTACCTGCAAGATGTTGCAATTGCTGCATGATGGACACATGGTCCACATGATCATGGAGATGGTTGGCAATCGCAGCTTTACCCTTACCACCAGAAACGGCAAAAGAAGCAGGTTACGACGCCTCAAGAACGGTGTCCGACAGGGTTCTGTCCTGGTGTTCATGTTGTCTTCAACGTCTATATCTCTGACCTGCCAACCACCATCTCCAGAAAGTGTGCATATGCTGACGACCTAGCAATCATGCGTGCTGATGGAGACTGGCTGGCAGTGGAAGGGGCGCTTACCAAGGACATGGCAATGTTAGGTGAATACCTCCAGACTTGGAAGCTAAAGCTCAGCATTACAAAAACGGTGTCGGCAGCCTTCCATCTTAACAAGGAGGCTAAACATGAGCTGCACCCTGCCCTCCTGCTCCAAGCCCAAATACTGCGGAGTAACGTTGGACAGGTCATTCACATATCACCAACAATTTGAGTCACTTTGCAAGAAGCTGACATCACACGTCATGCTCCTGAGGCGGCTTCTTGGCTTCCAGTTGGGTGCTGGAGCAACAACTCTGTGAACAGCCAACCTAGCTCTGGTGCATTCAACTACAGAGTACTGCGCAGCTGTCTGGTGCCGCAGTGCTCACACCCACCTTATTGACCCTGCCACCAACAATGCCTTGCAAATTGTGACTGGCTGCCTGCATCCTACACCAGTAGACATCCTTCCAATCCTTGCAGGCATACAACGTGCTGAGTTTCATAACAATGGAGCCACAGTATGTCTAGCATGTCATGCCATGGAGCCTGGACACCTGCTCCACTTGGCGCTCACCCGTCCATAGAGTGCGGATGCATGGCGCTTCAAATTGAGACACCCATTTCTACCCGCTGCACAGCATCTCATCAGTTTATCTGACAACAACAATGTTGTTCTTATCGCGGGCGATGGACATTCGAGAAACCATTGGCAGATGGGACGCGTCTGTCACGTTTTTTCCCGACAGTCAAAATATTGTTTGACAAGTGTAAGTAAAACTGCTAACGGAACTTTCAGACGGCCCATCGCAAAACTTTGTCTTGTTTGTCGTTGCGATGAAAAAATCATGGCTGCTATTTCCGATTGAAAATGACCTGCTACATTAACGATAATAGTAAATCGTTTGGGTTGCATTGCCTAATAATTCTGTTTTTCACATTGTCTAATTTCATTGATCGATTTGTTGTTACCTCAGTAACGTCACCAGTTTAATTTGAAATTGCATTTAACCAAATGGAAATCGCACGTAGCGTTTCTGTAAATTTATTGCGATGTAATTGTTATTGGTTAATGTCCTCTCCCGGTTCGTACATTGCAGGGGGTATGTTAGATCACAAATTCTTGCGTTGCCTGCTGAAGGATCGTTTGCTTTGATTAGTCAATCCCACATTCCACACTTGCGATGATTGCCTTACGTTACTTCGCTTTAACGGCTTCTTTAAGTAGTCTCGACTCGATTTGATTTTGTTGCCAGTTTTCTGAAGAGCGTGGTGTTAACCATTTGCACGTGATTCTGTAACTATTCAAAACCGCACCGGACTGTACTCATTGTGTTGTCGTGTGTCGGCTGTTATTCCAACTTGTAGTAAACGGAGCTTGACGGTTACTGGTGTGAGTTAGGATTTTACACGTTACGTCTCAATCACGGTGCGAGCGCACAACGAAGACGTAACACAGGGGCAGTGTCCCCAAATTTTGTTGGTCCAGACAAGTTTGTTTTAAACATATATTGTAATAAAACAAAATTATTGCCCCCCTAACAGCTTATTTTGCCCTTCAAACCTCAAAACCTGGCTACAGGCCTGCTTTATGCCAACCTACACTTCCAAACTTGTGACATTCTGACAGTTATGACTTCTGAGTCTGCAAATGTTAGTAATTTCAATCCACATACAGGGTTCCCACACATTTTCGAAAACCAGTTTCCATACTTTTTCAATACATTTTCCATACTAAATTAAGAGACTTTAATACCATCATTTAGCTCCTCTTTTCAAAAATTTTACTCGTGGAACACAAAGCAGAAACATCTGCAGAACTGTCATCAGCAGTAAACAACAAAATTTGAATGGACAAATGGTTGAATTTGGAATTTCCATACTTTTTCAATACTTTATGTACATTTTGGCCAAATACAATACTTTTTCCAGGTGTTGAAAACCGATTTCACAATTCAATACTTTCAATACCACGTGGGAACTCTGCACATATCATTTTTGCAGTTAGTTGACATGGAATCTGTGACCTAGCTGCTATGATTGATAAAACTTTAATTGCTTTTAGAACTTGTGTTGTCATAAGAAGTCTCTGCCTTCTTTGATAATAAATGAAACCAATTAGAATACCAATCAAATGTGTCATACAAATCACAGAAGCTTCAAAACTGCATATGATTTTTTACTAGATTTTTTGATTTTATCACTGCTTGAAATGAAATGATTTAAATCAATAAACCCTGACTAGAAATAGCTAAATATTCATTCAAACTTTTTTGTGCTAATGCAATATCCCTTTATGCAAATAAGTTCATAACACCAGCACCAGTGTACGAAATGAAATATGTATTGAAATGCCAATACTGAAACTGCAAGTTTAGTAATTTCATTGACACTCATGGCATACATGAATAAAATGTTAAAAACCTATAATAATAATAATATACCTGTTTCATGAATCAAAATACGTTCTATAGGTTTTAACTTGTGTCATCATAAGAACTCTTTGCCTTCTGCAATAATACTGTATAGGCTATGTGAAAACCTATTTTAAATGTGTCATAGACATCACACAAAGCTCTAAAACAACATACTTTTTTATTTTTATTGCTTGATTTAAATCAATCAACCCTGCCTGGGGGTATTTAGCTATAGTTGCCATGTCTTTGCTGAGCACTCCTTCCACTGCTTGCCAGTCTCCATCAGCATGCGTGACTGCTAGATCGTCAGCGTATGCACACTTTCTGGAGATGGTGATTGGCAAGTCAGAGGTATAGATGTTGAAAAGAAGAGGTGCTGAGACGGATCCTTGTGGGATGCCATTCTAGAGGCGTCATATCCTGCTCTGTTTGTTGTTACCAGTGGTGAGGGTGAAGCTGTGATTACCAATCAGCTCCATCATCAAGCAGACCATGTCCTTGTCAGGTAGCAATCACAGTAGCTTGCAGGTGAGGTCGTGATCTCATACAGTATCGTAGGCTGTTGTGAGATCGACAAACACAGCTCGACCTTCTTCTTAGCCAAAAAGCTATGCTGGATGTCTTGCGTCAGCAAGGTAACTTGAGCCATAGTTGACTTTCCGTGTCGAAAGCCCACCTGTTCCTGCAGGAGTAGTAGATCAATGATTGGTTTGACACAAGTGTAGAGGAGTTTCTCAAGGATCCTGAAGGGGACACACAGCAGAGATATAAGGTGATAGCTCTTTGGGTCCCCCAATGACTCTTCCAGCTTGGGGATCGCAATAACTGGTGCTCTTCTCCAGATCCTGGGAATTTTGAGTTGGTGCATGCAGGAATTGAAGAAATTGCATTAACCAGGATTTGAGAGCCTATCTGACATGGAGAATAAACTCTGGGAATATAGAATCTAATCCTGGAGATATTCCTGTCTTCTGGGGGTTGAGGGCAGCAGCAAGCTCCCCTGGCGTTTAGGCGTCAGAGATGCTATTTCTTTCAAGTGTTGGGGACTTTCAAGTAGGAAAGCTCCATGTAGACAAGCTTTGTGTGCCTCGTTCTTCAGGGGTTGTGAAGTGATGGAGTTTGCTGAAACGGAGCACAGAAAGGACCTGCCAGTTAACCTATTGATGGTTCTCCACACCTTGTGGGTGGAGTGCAAGAAGTCGATGGAATTGACTGCTTCTTCCCATCCCTCCTGCTTCTTCCCACCCCTCCTGCTTCTTCCCATCCCTCCTGCTTCTTCTCACCCCTCGTGCTTCTTCCCATCCCTCCTGCTTCTTCCCATCCCTCCTGCTTCTTCCCATCCCTCCTGCTTCTTCCCACCCCTCGTGCTTCTTCCCACCCCTCGTGCTTCTTCCCATCCCTCGTGCTTCTTCCCATCCCTCCTGCTTCTTCCCATCCCTCCTGCTTCTTCCCATCCCTCCTGCTTCTTCCCATCCCTCCTGCTTCTTCCCATCCCTTCTGCTTCTTCCCATCCCTCCTGCTTCTTCCCATCCCTCCTGCTTCTTCTCATCCCTCCTGCTTCTTC
>Ga0210059_1004639_pt1 | contig 22201 bp, 5 predicted proteins | sample Ectturendosymbi2_FD_188042 | JGI IMG/M metagenome (GOLD analysis project Ga0210059, IMG submission 188042) | Ecteinascidia turbinata endosymbiont from Florida, USA - Sample 2 (SPAdes) (version 2) | ecosystem: Host-associated > Tunicates > Ascidians > Unclassified | place: Key West, Florida...
AACCTTGCATTGTCAGCAGTGTTGACTTTTCTTTGATAATCATTTTCGCTGATTGGTAGAAGTGGGGGTTCGGTCTGAACATCCCTACAGACCTCTTTCATTATCTGTGCCTCAGAGTCTCTCACTGAGTTGTGCCTCATTGAGGTGTAACCACCTAGTTTGCATATGAGGCTGTGATCCACAGAATCTGTCTCTCCACAAGCACAGTGAGTGGGTGTGCCTTTCACCTTCCATCCATATCTCATGCAGATTGCATCTGTGAATTCTTGTTTATTCAGTGCATATCCAATCGCTTTGACTGGCAAGGCTGACAGCCAAGAAGATGCCCCTTTTTCCATTGCTCCTTTTATTAGTTGTTGTGACTCAGCAGTCATTTCTGCCAAAAGTTCATCACGGATGTTTTTGCATTTTGCATTTTTCTCTTGTCGTATTCTGTTTTTTGTGTGTCTGGTGAACTGCTGGTCCGAGGGGTTGTAGTCGAGATCGAGCTTTTGAGTGTAGATTTTGTCTAAAAACATTATATTTTCTTTTTTTAATTGCTTTTAATGTACTGACCAGCCTCGCTGCCTGCCACTTGCCCCTGTGTCAGTCAATGTATAGCTATTGCCTTCTGAATCCTCATTCTTACTGTAAGTTTCATTGTTCCCCCAGTTGCGCAGTGTTACTTTGCGCATTGGTTAAAATATCTTAATCTTTTCCATCGCACAGCCTATGATGAGACTATACTGTAGTATGGTGCTATGTTCTACAAACATTGCTTTACACCTTTGAGGCGGTTGGCGTAAAATGAAATTTACTTAGTCTACAACTCTTAAAATTTGGTTCATTTTCTTTTGTGTTTGTTTGTGCTTTACTTAATTTTGTTTTGACACAAATCTGTTTGTGCAAAAAGCAAAATTCAGCTTTTCTGCACTTTAAAGTTTTTGTTTGGGAATGTCTGTGCAACATGATATTGTGTAGTACCATTATTTATTCCATATTTGATGGTTATAAGAGTACTTGTTTGCATTGGTTCAAATTGTAATGAATTGAATCAAACTGGTACAGAGAAGTTGTCAAAAATACTATAGGCTTGTTTTAAATTCATTTAAGATCTGTTTTGTATTTACTTTTTTGTTATAAAAATCTGAGTTAAGTGGTAATGTTATAGATTATAGTTTTCAATTTTAGTACTTATATTACTAGTAGTATGCTTAAGTTAAAGGGTTTCTAGGTGATACACAAGTAGATTGCAGATGATTAATGAATATGATTCTTAGATGAATTTTTTAAGACTATTATTGTAATTAATGCATTTTCTATGACTTTTTATGATTCATATTGAATCGTATTGTACTTTAATGTTACGTGCAGTTACTTTTGCTAGTAAAGTGACTATCAGTGTAATGGAAAAAATACATTCGTGCAACATTTCGCAACCAAAAAGTAGTGCTTGTTTTTTGTTAATCTTTGCCACACATCTGGAAAATTTTGTACTAAGTTGTTTTTCTATTTAGTAACTTTTAAGAAAAAGTATTAGTTAGGCTGCTGATGTGTATAAAGCTATTTCATGATTATTTTCAAAAATATTTGTTAATTTAAATTTTATTATTTTTAGACATGATTGTGGAGTAGCAATTGCAGCCCTCACATAGAAACTTTTAGATACTAGGCAAGTTTTTTAAAGTTTACTGCATTTGTGTTAGTTTCACAAAACACTTTGTACATGGAGCCCAAATGAGTGCTTCATTGTTAAATCCACTACTTCTCTATGCAGTTTTCATGTGGCATGTACAAATTTTCAAGAAAAAATAATTACAGCTGATATCATATCCAAGTTGAATCTGTATTTGTATGTAGACCAGTATCTGTTCCAGAAGTTGCATTTTACAAACATACACACAACTGTAGGAAAAGTGTTAATATGCTCTTTATTATTTCATTTGCATTTTTTTAATACTTTTGTTCTATGACAGTATATTGAAGCTAGTTAGGTTTTCTGAGAGAGGTAGCAAGCAATGACTGAATGACCTGAAGGTAGCTTACGAACATATTAGAAAAATGTTTCTAACCACAATTGTGAGAGAATGCCACGCCCTATTTTTTGGAAAGACAGTGGAATTATTTTAATATTTTTCTGTTTCAAGCCAGCAGAAATATTGGGAAGCATCGCTTGTCAAAAGAAACTTTTTCTACTCGAGCCTCTTTTAATATGAGAACACTAATCAGATCTCAACATGGGTGGTTCATCTATTCCCTTATTTCTATTTAATGCATAATGGTGTCTATCATATAATAAGGCATGAATACCCTCAAATTGCATCTTTGCTTTTCTTGTTCACTATTGTATGTTGTTAATGTTCCTGATGATAGCTTATGACTAAGCTGAAATGTTGAATATAGTAAATGTTTTCGATATTTGTGGCTATATTGTTTGCAATAAGAAACTACAACAACTCTGTCAATTCTTTACTAAACATATTTAGAGATCATCCTATATGGCTTTTTTGGGCTGATACTGATATATCGGCCATTCATGGACCGATAGCTGATACCGATAACCGATATTTCCAAAATTATTAAATCTTGTTTTCTGTTTCATTATCAGAAATACAATGTATTCTGTGTCTTACCTTTTTTTCAAAAACTTCTAAAGTCAGGGTTTATGAGCTGAAATTTTTCAAATTGCAGCAATTTCAATATTTTGCTATGATTTTTAATTAATCTGATTAATAATGATGCTTTTGTTTCAGCTGTAACAGCCGATGCATGCTCCATGGCTCATCTTGTCTGCTTGTTTATGAAAACGGACTTGCTAGCATTGCTGCAAGATAACTGTCTTGACTTGGTTCATTGTGCTTTCTTGTGCAAGTTGTCTTCAAATGTGAGGAATATAATAGCGTTTTGTCAACACCTACTGAGGCTGGTAATATTGGCTGCATTGGCTGGTATTGATATATCGGCAAAACCCAAATACCAGCCCGATGTATTGGATATCGGCTAGGCCGATATTTTGGTCTATCTCTAATCAATTGTCACTATCATTGCTGTGGAAGTATCCCTTGTTATAAATATTGTTTCATAAGTATATTCAAATTTGGATAATATTCAAAGGAGGTTTCATTGGTTTTACATTTAAAAAAGTTGTAATTTTTTTGCTCTTTGCTGGTGACACTTTTGCACAGTATTTTTGCTGCTGTATGGCTGGTGTTTGCTGACTGTTAGACAAGCCATCTGTTTTTAGAGTACCACGTATGTTAGGGGTGGGGAACCCAGGCGAGTAGCCAGGAATTTTTGTAGGGGGGAGGCAAATAACATGCAAGTCTCAACATTTGATTATTTAATGTCCCTTGTTTTCGAAGCATCATCCACGAAAGGTGCATTTTTCTGACGTTTTTTTTAATTAATATGTTCAGATTTAAGCTGGCAAATCAAAGCCCATTTTCGTTGAATTGAAACATTTTTAAAGTTTTTTTTTTTTTTAATGTTCCAAACTTTCTATTTTGAATGAAAGCCACCATTTTCTCGTAAAACTTCCATGCAAGGGCACTTGTGAAAATCTCAATGTTTTATGTATGCCTGTTGCAGCCAATATTACAGTTGTCATTGCGGTCATTGTGGCAGCCATTATGATTGCGTATTTGTGTTTACACACTTCTGATGTACACCAACACACGTTCAATCGAAGCCTAGTAGCGACTTCGCTTTAGACACCGACTCCCGAAGTTGGTCTACAAAACTTGCGCACATATAAAATGTGGATCTTATCCAATTCTTGAGCGACGGGTGGACGTATGGAGCTGATAACATAAAGGCTAGAATACCTTAATGTGTTTGAAAAATGTTGGGATTTCATGTCATTAAACACAATGCAATGCATTGCAAAAGTTACAAATGTCCTCTAACCAAACTTGCATATGTTTGACCCGCGCAGTCTACACAAAGTGTGAAAATAGTTGTTTGTGAAAAGGTAGCCACAATTTATTATCACAACGGCTCTGCAGGTTTCCGCAACTTAACACAACAGGTGGTTAGTTGATCTAACCCAGTATCGGTTGAAACCTAAACAAGGGTGACAAAGGGTCAAAAATTGGGCCGTTCCTAGGCGATCCAAATGGGACTTGTGTATTTTCAACGTTACCACTGCTTGTCTTTGTCTGTAGCGTATAGGTACTTGAGAAAAGAGTGGAATACTGACATCAAAAACGAACTTAGTAACTTAGGCTACTGCCAAAAATCGCTGATACAATCTTTTTTTCTTTTTTTCGTTAGTTGTTTGAGGCTTGGGTTGTTGTTTGAGGCGTGTTCAACAAACGCAGATTTGGGTAGCGCTAAAAAATGTCAGGAATTGCTGATTCTAGCCATTCTAGCGCAAGCGGTTGGGTTTTTTTGTCCATGAGTGTTTGAGTAACAAAATCCCATTGACTGGGGCAAAGTCAATTTTTTCATTTTGGTTACATGCGCTTTATCGATGAAACAGATTGCAAGCTATCTGTATGTAATGGCAGTGTCAATGTCCTCAGCACCTCCAAAATGAAAACCATCTTCCTACTTAACGTTAGATTTTGCTGCTGAGACTACCCATTGCAGGGGAATGATTTAACGTTTACAGTAGGATAGGGTGGCAATCAACATTAGATGAAAGTTGTAACACTTTTAGACTATGCACAGGTCGGATTGTGATTACTTGACCCAAGCCTTTTTTTCTCGCTGGAAAGTTAATATGAAATCATTGATGAAAACGGTAACGCTCAACACGATTGTGATTAAGCCGTTACAATGCAGTTTTAATCGTGACAAATAAATATTTAGAAAGAATGTTGTTGTTGCTAAACAGTGCTATGACATAGGTCTAAAACACGCAGCCCATGAGGGCATCTTATGTGGCCCGCAATGCTTTTTGAGAATTTTGAAATAATTAACATTTAGGTTATTTAGTTTATTCATCGGTGTTTAAAAGTGCTAGGTCAGCGAGTCAACAAGTTCATTTAAATCGAACGTATAAAGGGCTAGAGATAAATTCCCTATAACTCACAATATCATTTGCCATAAAGAAGATGTAAAAGCTGTTTCAGTAAGGCTCAGGTACCGCCTTTGTTGCATCAGCGTCATAATGCGGCCCTAGGATTGTCCTAATGTGGCTCTGTTTTTTTCAGTCCTCGTTTCGCCCTCAGAGCAATTTGAGTTTGAAACCCCTAGTGTATGGCTTATTTGCGCAATAAAAAAGACTTTGAAACTGGATTTCCTCTCAACTGAAGTTTGAGCTTCATGGCATATAAAACGTACATCGCCGCTATTTAGTTTTAAAACAGTACAAAATACGACTTGCATTTAAGACTACGGCTTATGCTGAAATCAAGGGTAAAGTATACAGTATTTGTAGCACGCCAGAATTATCAGAGAGGAGAGAAATTTTTGTGATAGGCTTGAAATTATAAGTTTGCATCACTATCAGCTGAGATTAAGTAAGCTGGTGCATCAGAAACAGCTGGGAAAAGTGTTACTCCATGTTTTACTTTGATTAGTGATCACAAGCGCTTAGATACAAGTTGTGCATTTCATGATGTCAAACTTTCACATGGAGCTTAAACCTCGGGAAAATGTCAGTCATGAGATCAATTCTCCAACATTTACACTATATACGCAACATTTACACTATATATAGGCCTTGGCCCCTTCTTATATTTTGAAATTTGACATTTTCTTATTATATTTTTAGCAAAAAAGGTTGGTTCCCTAGTTTCGAGTAGAAAAAAAAAAATTCAACATTTTTGTCCACTCTACGAAAATCCTTGGCTTCACCTAGAAGATTCTACTATTGCTCCCGTTTGGTGCATAACGTTTGATTAATCATGGACAATTGGTGAGCCACAGTGCTTTGATCAGGTTCGACTAAATTATGCACTAGCAAGAAATTTCGGTGATTTACGCTTAAATATTTCTTTGGCTTACACCAGTGGTTCTCAAACTTTTTGAGTTCGCGTACCACCTGATGTTTTTTTTAATGTTGGAGTGTACACGCCTGGTTTCAGAAGAACATGATTTCCTCAAATGAACTTAAGGTTAATATAGCACAGAAACGAATTCGCAACATTAGCACAACACACGAACGAATTATAACACAGAAACGAATTAACAAAGCTTTTCGAATATGACAGGAAAGCTGCTTGCGTACCACCTGAAAAGCCCTCGCGTACCACTAGTGGTACGCGTACCACAGTTTGAGAACCACTGGCTTACACAGAAAAGTTTGATTGACCGGAAAATTTTTGGTGCTACTTTCAGAATTGGGGACACACACAATGGGGGAAATTGCCCCCCCAGCTACGTGCCTGGGAGAACCTGTGGCCCATGGGCTAAATGCGACCCACGTGAACATTTGATATGGCCTGCATCAGAATTTTCATTACCCGTATTGAAACACCACATCGCATTTAAATGAAGTTTCTTGATAAGCAGGTTCTTAGACAGTAAGTCAAGAGAAGTCACTCTTATTCATAGTTAGATAAATGTGGAGTTTTAGGACAAAATTAATTGATTTGTGGCCCGCTAGCGATAATGCACAATTCATGCAGCTCATGATAGTAAATAGGTTCCCCACCCCTGATGTATGTGATTGCTGGTTTTATTGAACAGTGGTTGTGATATAGTAATTGCACTGAGACTAACAGTGAGTGCAAAGCAAAAGCAGCAGTTTTCCAAAGCAACCTGGTCAGTGATTCTTGTGAGTGTGGTTGGTAGGACTGGTACCACTGTCTAAACCAGTGGTTCCCAACCTTTTATGATGCATTCATCCCTTTGCTCATTTTGGAACTTTCATTCCTATTTTATCAACTATCGTTCCACCCCTGTTCGAGTTTGTAGGCTGGTATGAACTGCAATTGGAACAATGGCCTTTAGTGACAACAATAACTTGACTAATAAAAGTAGGACAAAAAACTATTTGTTGTGAAATAATGGTACTAAAGTTTGTCAACAAGAACATGTGATAGTCCACTAAATAACTTGCAACAAATATAAAGTGATATAACTAATTGAAATAGCCAATGTTAACTTAAAAAAGAAGTACAACACTTAACAATGAGGTAACTTAACTATAAAGTGGAAATTCCATTCCTGAACTCATGAAATTCCTCCCTGGTTGGGAACCACCACTCAAAACAGCTAGTTTGTGCTAGGCTGCTAACCAAGTTTAGTTTGATAGGGTCTTAAGGCACCAAATCTGTAAAAAAACTGACTTTATTCTGAAAAGGGGTATAGTTCTCTTTTGCCAGGCTTGATGCAAGACTGGGTCTTATGTGAACTATAACTTCTACCCTTTATAAAGTGGCAGTGTCTATAGTAATATGGGTCTAAGAATGTGTCATACTGCATGGATGACTTGTAAATGAATATGTGATGGATGATAAAGTTCAAACACTGCATTGCAGCATATTTGATCCCAGGAGTTTCCAGCAATTATCCCCATGTTTAAGACCACTGCAAACAATTGTAGAGCTTGCTAAGTGAAGTGATTATGACAACCTGGGTAGAGTTTTATTTTAGCTGGGTTTATATTTTCTCTACCATGCTCACATCCTTGTGGATCTGAGCACCTGACCCACTAAGAAAGACCGATTGTGATAGAGCATTCTCTGTAAAACTGTAAATGATCATCTGGGAGCTCTTTGCCACATACACACAACACTTTGAGTTGGACCTGGACAGTAACAAAGCTTACAGTAATCAAAACAGTTGAGGGGCAACAACTCGATAACCCTCCACCATATTCAATGCCTGGGTGCCCTTCCACTAATTTGTTGTTTCTCCTTACAATGCCAATTATCACCAAATAAAATTAATTTAACTCAACAAACATATTTTACAATGTGTTACTGGTAGTCCTTAGTAGACTCTATCATTTTGTCTGCTACTGATCTTGTTCCGATGATATGCTTGCTTTTGCAATGATAATTCATAATGACTATAACCCACTCATTTTTCAGTGTTTGACTTGATGCAACATACACCTCATTTTCACACAAGAGACTGCATTTTGAATAATTGCTTGTCCTTGTGCAATTCTTTATTTTCAATGAACAAGGATCCATTTCATGCGTTGTTGTTATGTTTTGAGTTCAGCATCATTGATGTCAAAAACCTTTATAAAATATTAACAACTGATCTTAATATGAGGTTATGAATCCAGACATTGTGTGATTGTTGTTGATGTCATTGGATTTCATTTTTTATGTTCACTGCATTGTCTATGATAATAAGGTCTTAAACTCCAAATATTTCAACCTCAAAAAGTTGCAGTTTGCACAAGAGAAGTACAGTCATACACATATATGCAACGTGCAGTAGCCTACTTTCAACTTCAAACAGTATGAACATAAAACTTTGTTGGACTTGACCACCATGCAGAATACTGCTATTAGCCGTTAAGGCAATTTTAATTTTTTTGCTGTTTAGTTTTTATTTGATGTGAAAACTGGGCAGGTGAAACAATGATATGTGTGCACTGCTACAGTATTTTCATTGCAAAGGGAGCCCTATGTTGCATCGATGCTTATTGATATCAATTTGCACAACATCTACAGAATACATTTGTAGACTGAGATGATTTTATTTTTGTAGTAAAATGAAATTGAACAAGAAACCAAGTTTAGAAAACGTAGCACTTGCATTCATATAATCTTTGAAATGACTAACTGCCTTGCTCAGTGTGTTTGCAAAAATTGTTGACACTGAATGGTGAGTGCCATTAAAGATGCTTCTGTCACATGAACATTGTTTCTTTTAAAAAGAATAATTACTTTGACATTGTATATTGCGTTTTGGTCAGTATGTGAAAATAGCTACATATTTGATAATGATATCTTAGCTGTGGATTAAGTAATAACAACTGCAACTTTGATGTGTTTTGTAGATAAGGATTTTACTCTTCTTTTGAAACAAAACAGGAATGGAAAAGAAAGAACCTCATCCTCCAAAGCAAAACAAACCAAAAAATTTGGTAGCTGCAACACACATTTTAAAGAAAGTTGCTTTGCAAAGGTATAGAGTTAAGCATGCTGATGATCCAGAATGGAAAAATGAACCAGAAAAACAGGCATTTGTTACACCAGATCATAAAATGGAAAATGTTAGCTATGATCAACAAGATTTGTTAGTGTATGATGAGAATGCATTAACACAAAAGTTGTTTGGTGAAAAGAAATATTTGAAAAACACCTGCACTGAAGCTGTTCCTTCAGATTTTTCTAAAGTTGTTCATGGTGGCTTTGGGGATTCCAGTGTTGGTGATGGATGCAGCAGACCACCAAAACCTGTATCTCTAGGTTTCATGCAAATGAGCAAGGAAGACTTTGCAGCAACTAAAGACACAAAAGAATTTTGTCTGATGGAAGACGAAAATGGTTGTGTTCAAAACATATATCCAGAAACATATTTCAGTAAGATGGATGCACGTGTTTCAGTCAATAATAAAACTTCATTAGCTTGCATGTGCACTTTAATTTGTCGTTACAAGGTTACCATGAACTTATGTGTCTGCTGAAGTCACTATTAATAATTAGCACTGTTGTATCACTGTCTGTGCAAGTGCTAACACAGCATGCCTTCAACACGTTTGGTTAAATTTGTATACGCTTTTGTGCATGAAACACTAAGCTTTGAACATTGGATTTTATTACTTTGGCAGTGTTTTTCAACCTATTTAGTGCAGCGGAACATTCTGCAAATGTTTGCATTGCTCATGAATTCCTATGTAATGATCCAAGCATCCATACTTTATGTAATAAATCAGATGAGTAGAAATATAGCATCTATATTTTATGTCTATGTTTAAGTGGAACCCTGAGGTTTGGCAGAACCCCGGTTGAAAAATACTACTTTATGGTAACAGCTATTCATGTACTTGCAATTCAAAGCAAATTAAGGGGGATGTAATAAACTATAACTCAATACACTGATGCAACAAATTGTCAATTTAAAGTTACTGACACTTGTGGTAACTATATGGTTTTATTGGCTCATTAATTTGCTCTTGTTTCTTACAAAAAGTGGGCATAATCCAGTAAGAGCTGAAAAAGTTTGTGGAGATAATGTAGGCAAGTTGCTTTGGTTTTTAGTATCAAATTTGAAATTTTTGTATTTCTTTATGGGTTTATGTTAGGTAAATGTGGGAAGACTAATTTTGAAAGTATCAGTCCAGCTGTGATAAATACATGCAAATTAAGAATAATACTAATGGCTGAATTCTTATTATTTAGATTTCTAGAATTGTAGCTCTGATTAGTCTAACAACGAGATAATGACAGATGGTGAATATGAATCACTGTGAACACTTGTTTGTTTTTGGAATTCCTTAAAGCACTCACATTACCAAGAATTTTTTTTGTTTGGTGACTTGTTAGTTGTACATGTGAACATATATGGTTTGTGGCCCTGCATAAATTTTTAGATATTTATTGTCATGTTGTTTTGTTTCTGTCAAAGCTTGCCTTTTGACATATAAGAATCTCTTGATCTCAGATTTTTGATGCATTTCTTAGTGTGAAGAACTGGAGGTTTTAGTTTTGTTTGCTTATACATTTATGGTGCCTAATGCATGCCAAGTATCATATGCTTCATATTTCACTATTTTTCGCTAGGGGAAAAGGTTAAATGAGGAAAGTGTAATATATTGCTGAGCAAGTTTTTAATAATTAAAAAATGCACTCAGTGAGGTGCAGTTTTGAGTACAAAGTTTTTATAGGAAGACAAATGAAATATTCTTTTTAAATACCTGAAGATTGTGCAGAACAAACAATATTTATAAATTGTCAATGATATGGTTTATCAGGAGCTGCACGTTAGCTTTTTTCGTGTTTTTATTTCAGATTCATTCAAAATGTATTTATTTTACTTGAAGGCTATTCCTGCTTAGCACAGGACCTCATTATGCAGTCAACAGTAATTTTCAGATCTAGAATCAAAATGCAAACCATCTTTCTGATAAATTAGTGACATGTAAAAGCAAAGATGATACAAATGTGTATCATGTAGAACATGTAAAATCATTTCTATGATATACCTGATAAAGAACAAGATTGAATCCTAAGAAGTTCGATGTGAAAAATCCAAAGAAATAGGCCAAATTTTATAAATCATTTTGCCCACAAGGTCTGGGTAATACCCATAACTTGAAATCTTGCTGATCTATCATGATACTGTCCACAGATTCTGCAGTAGAGAAAATATATATACCCTTTGGGCCTGTGTTTAGTGCACCAAAACAATTGCCTTTTGTCTCTGTTATTAATATTTTTTCAACTTTTGTTAGTTTGAACAAGATTTGAAATGAACAGATCTTGACTTTGTGGTCAAATTAATGCTGTTTGGCCTTCATTAATAAAATGTATACTACAATTAGCTTTAGATATATATGTTCGTTGGTGCATGTACACGTATTTACTCAATCACAACAAAATTTGTCATAGTTATTTTCATAGTATAGGTAGTCTTTAGACATGTATGTATCAGTTTAGTTTTTTTGTCATGTAGATATAGATGTTCATGTATGGGTTTTTCTAGCCACTGCAAAAGTATTAGGCAATCTATTTTGTCAAGCGATGGCTATAAACTGCAACTTAGCTTGGTTACAAACAAACCTGTGACAAAGTCTTCATAAATCATACTAATTTAATAATATGAGAATGTGTTATTGACGTGGTAGTGGTACTACTATATTTATTTGATTATAAGCCATCTTATTTAATCATTTTATGTAGCCGATATACAAGGCAGCTCACAACAAATGGTGGCTTATATTTTTCCCTGCCACCATCAACTAATTTTTGCTGCAGGCCTGTAAAGTAAGGTATGATATTCTGCACATCAAGAGCTTGCCATAGTTATTAAAACAGGCTTTGGCATAGTAAATGTGTGAACTGCTACTGTGTCAATAGGTATGTTACTCCCAATGTGCTGTTAAAAAAGCATTACATCATTTGAGAGTAGTGTAGATTTGCAAAATGTTTAGTGATGTGGCTTTTACTGAAAAGTGGCTTGCATTACTTTTTTTGCCCCCCAAAATTTTGTGCTGGCTATGCCACTGGCTTACACCACTGCAACTGCCTTCTGTTCATCATAATCCCTCTTATGACAAAGTGTGCATGTGGTGCTAAACAGAAAAAAATGCGAAAAAGAATTTGGTCGACAAAATGTATCCAAGTAAAAATTGAATGTCATCTGGACCTTTCGATAAGCTAAAGAAAAAACAGTTTTAGCTGCCCTCAATTGTAAGCCACCCTTGATTGTAAGCCACGTGAAATGAAAAAAACTTTGTAAGTATGATACACAAGGTAGTAACAATAGGAAAGGTTTTTGACAGGTATTGCTTGAGCAGCCTGTGAGCAGTACAACGAAAGATTTATCAGACTAGGGATTGAATGAGGTAGCCTCTTATCCATTGCTTTTATGTCTATATATATTTTCAAGTTTTTCGTTTTTTAATATTGTGAAGGCTTCATATTTTCAAATTTTGATATTCTTCATATTTTCAGGTTTTTGATATCTTCATCTTTCTTCATAATTTCCATATTTTTATTTTATACTAATGTTTTCAACTGTTTTAAGTTTATGCAATTTGTTGAGACTTCATTGCTTTATAAATGGGAAAAGGTGTGCCTAGGCATGTTATACACATGATATGTCAGCTTTCTTAGGTCCACACATAGCAGCTTCTGAGTGAGACCCCTGGTCACCAAAAGCCTGAGTGTTTGCAGATGTGCTAACAGTGCCAGCCATTGCCACTTAGAAAAAATAACATATTCTGAGCAGTTTGTTTTGAAATGTTGTGAATTCTTTTCATGTGTTTATCATTCAATTTTCTTTTCACAATATTAGAATCATATACGAGGTTGTGTAATTGAATAAGAAAGGGTTTATTTCATTCAAGACACATGCAACTGCAGCATATTTTGAAAATTGTATGCACTTATAAAAGTCAAAGCTTTGCATGATGCATGTTATTGTCAAGATGTGTAATTTTTTCTCATCACAAAACTTGCTAAATTCAAAGCACTGCAAAAACATTTGAATGAGAATGAGATCACCAGTATCAATATTCAAATTTTTATGTTTTAGCTGTTGTAAACTCATCGTTCATATCAGTATATTTCCTGATTAAAGTTTGTAACAAGAATTGTTTTCTACATTTTTTTGAATTGGTATTATTTGCCATTTAAAAAATACCACTTTAAAACCAAGTTGTGCTCATGTGATGAAGTCCCAAATAAAAATTATTTAAAAATACTACTTCCAGTAGTTGGTCAAGTTTTTGTAAAATTACATTTTTGAAAGCATCTAATGGCTCCACTTGTTTTCAGATTATGAATCTGTACCTGATTTAAAATCCCAAAGTTTTACAAACAGTTGTGCCAAGGGAAGTAAAATGTCTTCAACTTCAGATGCAAATGACCTTCAACCAGAAAAAGAAACTGAAAATCCTATTGGAGAATCAGACGGTGTTCCAGAGAGCACTGTGCAATCTCAAGTTGCTGAAAGTGCTCAGCCAATACCTGAAGAGGAAACAAATGCAGAATCTGATGTCCAAAAAGATTCAGTGCAAAGCAATGAGGAAGATGTTGTACCTGAGGATACTACAAAGGAAAACATTGATGATGCCATAATTGTAGCAAGTGAGCAAACTAAGGAAATGGATGCATCTGCAGTTCCCATGGAAGTCTCAGTAGAAGCACCATCTGCTGAAAGGGAGGAGCTAAGTACAGAGTTGTTTGACAAAAATGGCATTACTCCGAGTGATACTGAAAAAGTCAAAACGTTTGTGAATGTTACAGGAGAAAACCAAGATGACAGTCTTCCCAGTGATGCTGCTGCAGATGCTCTTCCGAGTGGTGCTGCAGAAACCAAAGATGACACTATTGTCAGTGATACTGTTAAGGATGCAGATGAGACTCTTCTTAGTGGTACTGCAGAAGACAAACCTGGCACTTCTCCCAGTGAAGCTGCAGAAGAACAAAATGACAAATTACAAACTGTTGCTGCAGATGACAAAGGTGACACACATGCTAGTGACCTTGATCCTTCTCAAGCAACTCCACGAGATGAAAGTAACGAAGATACTAAGGAACAAGAATCTAAAGAAGCTGCAGAAAACGATACTGATCAAACTGATGACCATGGTTTACAATCGAAGCTGACTGAAGATATTGATTCTGCAGTTGAACCAACAGAGAAAAAACCAGGTGAGCAATCAGAACCACAAAATGAAGTTCAACTTTCACCCCCTCAACCAGATGATCAAGATCCTGACAGCAACAAAGATGAAGAAGAAGCTGGAAAGACTGTTGATAATGCAAAGCAAAACCAGGAGATAAGTGAAGAGAATGCTGCTTCCACTGGTAAAACAACTGATGAAGACAAAGAGACTACTGAGGAAAAAGAAGAGCAAGAAAAGAATAGTGCCATTGATGGTCAAGAAGAAAGTGTTGAAACACTTCAGCCCCCTCTTGTAGACACTCCTACAGAAAAAACTGGGAATGAAAAACAAGGTAATAATTTCCAGTGCTCTGATGATGCTAATCATTTAATGCCAAGATGTATGCATAGCTTCAACTGTTGTTCGTTAGCTATTAATGTATGTAACAACAATCTTTTATTTTAAAATAGTTCTGGCAGTTGGGTCTGGTGACCAAATGCCACATGACCAAATATCTTAGTTTTGTTTTTGTAATTGTATTTTTTTTAATTATACAAAAAAATTTTAATTAAAAAAATAAGTATAAAATGTAATATCTTATTGACCTGGGTTTTGTCATTTAAAAAAAGTGAGGGATGTATTGATTTAGAAATTATTCAGTTGTATGTGTGTGTGTGTGTGATTGTTTGCAGTTAATGAATGTTGGTCTTGTAGTGTGCACTTTTGTGTTTTAAATGACTAGTCGAGTTGCAAGTTTAGAGGTTGGTCTTACTGACTTTGTGTTTCTAAAGAAAAATACAATTGCACTCGAAATCTGTGAAATATTTCACCTGCCTTATACAATTTATGTTATTTTGTGCTTTTAACAACATTTTTATGGTTTAAAGTGTTGGTTGTTTTTTTGTAGGAACAAAACTCGAGGAGGAAGAAGGGCCACCTTCAGATTTTTACTATAACCTTGATGTAAGGCTAACTTTACATGCTTATTGAATGTAGGAATGTTGTAGAATCTTTTTCTTTGAAAATTTAAGTGACTGTTTGACTTACTTGTGCATGACCATTTGATAAATTTGCATATTCGTTTGTGCTCTACGATTAGAGAAGTTAACCTTTTTCTGCACTACAGCAAGCATTTGTGCAGAGAACTGAAAACTTGCTTTTATATGGAATGCAAGGATTCACTCTTGGTGTATGGCATAATCCTACATCCTTTATTGTATGTAATACACAGCAGCTCATATTGTTTGATGATATCGCCCTTTTGTTTAATCACATATGTTAAAATTTGTCTCTGCCATGGCTGAAGTTTTGTCTTGAATATAGCAAGTAATATTATGATAGGGTTACTATATCTGAAGAGGCAAAATTCCTTACAGTCTCAATGGTTACTTTTCCTGACAACAAACGCTGGAGGTCCAATTCAGGCAAAAACAAGTGCTACATGGCAAACTAGGTCGAATTCAGAAAAAATATTCTAGATGCTGGCAAAAACCTAAGAAGTAAATGTTTAAGTTCTCATCTTTACAGCACATGCACATTGTTTCAAGTTAAACGTAATTTCCTAACTGTCAAAATTCCAGACATTGGAGCATTTTTAAAAATTGTTTCCTGACAAAAATTTTGACATCAAAATTCTGGACATGTACGGGAAATTCTGGACGTATGGCAACCCTATATTATGACAAAGCTGTACCACATTTTAGTGCTTCCAAGCAAATCATTTTTAACCTCATGTTAGCTTAAGACTATATTTTTTGCAATTCGTCAAAAGGTGGAACAGGTTAAAACTCGAAAGTTGTATGATGTTGTATAAGAAATAATATGAATCCTTTCCCAGCAAGGAATCAGACACTGACGTCTTACAGAGTACATATTTCGCCTACGAGGTAGGCATCATCAGCTTTTATTCAAATAGAACCAAAAACCATTTCATTTGTTTTTTGAATTATTCAATACGGTTTCCATTAAATCGTTGGTTGTTGCAAGTATTTTTTACACTCAAATTTAATTTTCCAAAAATACAATATATCATCTGTAATGGTTTTTGTTGAGATGAAATATTGAAATTTTCGTTAGATAGGCAGAATTGCAAAAATTGTTGAGTAAGTAAGGTATTGATGTTTTTGCTTAGAACCTGTGAAATTGCTAGATTTTGTGGGTTTATGAAAAGGATTTCGTGTAAGGTTTTAAATGCAAACTAAGGTTGCACATCATTGGTATTGTAAAATTAAACATTGGAATACGATTTACAGAGGCACTGCCAAGTTTTTTCAGTAGACTGCGGTACATTGTAAAAAATGTAAATGGTGATCGTGCATATTTTTATATGTGTGCTGTTGTTGGCAAATATAAAAACTTATTTTGACCAGCGAGTAGAGATCCTCTGCTTTTTTGCTCTTTTGATATGTAAGTTTCTAATGTTGCTTGTAGGAGTTTCAATCAGATGCAATAGTCAGCCAGGAGTCCGGAATTCCATCCAACTTACTTCAGTTTTTCCACTCGTTTGGATACGATTGCAAAAAGCGCTGCAATTTGCATCTGCTGAAAGGACCAACTGCTTTATATGCTGCCGGGAATTTGGTACAAACCTTTTAATGACTGTGATCTTGGTAGGATTACATGCAATTGTCTGAGGATAGGATGCTGTGCGGCCGTCGTAGAAAAACTCTGCTTGTGAAAAACGGTCTGTTGGATCTGGAGCTAGTCACTGGCATCAACATAAGCCAAAATGAACGTTTGCGAATTTTCGGAAAACATAAACATGTCTGCAACGCTACAAAGAAACGCCGCAATGAAGACTCACGGCAGGTTGCCGTGAAAGATCTTTGAAGATTCGTAATTCAAGTCAGAATAACGAACCGAAAATAGTAATGCAGGCATTCAATTAGCAAAATATTTAACTGAAAATACGAGAAATACTTGACTTTAATAGCTACCGAGTTTGCAGTTACTTGGAAAATTTCATTCCAGCGCTCTACTGAAACACCAGTCTAATCTTGCAGTGTTTGGGAATTTTGCAACGCTTTATGTGGCGCTCATGCAGGACTTTTTAAATTGATATTTTAGCACCTCCCCCAAAATTGATTACTTAGCGGGAAAAAATATGTTCAAATTATACGAGTTGTATCAGAATATCGTTGACTGCTGCACAAGGTTGTATGTCTGAGCAGAGCTTCTGAAATAGCCCAGAAAAGTGAAAAAACTGTTTTGTCCTTTTTTACGTGGTTATCTCATAAGTTTCGCAGTAAATTTTTATTTTTCATGTTGACTTGGTAACGCACTTACTCAAATATGAGAATCGAGCTTAGAACCGCTGCTTGCGGATAGTTGCTTCATTCTCTCTTTGAAGAGATGCTCTGTTAAAAAAACGTAGCATGCATTTCGAAGTTGAAAATATGCAACGCGTAGCGAAGGGAGAAAAGCACATTTACGTGGCACCTCGCTGCAGCGGCTTGTTTCCATGTTGTTACGTGGTTAAGGAAAATTGTACGAAACTTGATTTTCTTTTTGTTCAGATCCATCTTCTAAATCTGACCACCGGAGAACACCAATACATCAGAAGCTGCGGCGGTGGGGGCATCGGCGCAATGGCCGTAAGAACTGCAGCGTGTGTTGCGATTATCAGACTTTCTTTCAGACTAAATCGTTGTTTTCGATTGTCGACCAAGCTTTGGCTTTTCTCAACTTTTAGCATGTAGCTGGGGGAGGGGGGCAGTTTCTGTGCGAAAATTGTGACTTGAAGTAGTGTTATCGATCCAGAGCAGTGCTTCTTAACCGGGGGCGTCAATGAATTTCCAGGGGGGCGCGAGCCCTTACGTTGCCCTACAACATGAACAGTTTGCTCATTAAATTTACCAATAAATACATTTGTTTTTACAGCCTATTTAAAGTCAGGGGGGCTTGAAATAAAGAACAATTACTTGAGGGAGGCGTGGTAGAAAAAGGGATGAGAACCACTGGTCTGACAGGACTCTAGTTGGGCTTTTGCGAATTAGAAAATTTGTTCGTAATTTTTGTTTTCCTGAAAGTTCCACTGTCTTTGGTTGTGCTCGGAATTCCGTTTGTTACTTATTCTAGTTTCTCGTTTTAGCCGAACAGTCATACAAACTGCTCGCTTTGCATCCATAGGTGCACCCTTCCGGACAGTACTTCGCTGTGGCTGAGAAGGGAGTTAAGCCACACATACTTGTTTTCGAGTTTCCCAGCTTGAAATTGCACAGAATACTACGAGGTGACAACTGCTACGTTTCGTTTGCTTTTGATTGAAATTGTAACGAATAGTTTAGACAGCCTTCAATATTCTTATTTTTTGTTTTGAGTTACATTTATCGTCTACTTTCACCGGCGAAGATTTACGCAGCTTCATAAGAATCGGAACCTGGTGCGGCAATAGCTTGGTTGTAAAGTGTCCGCCTCTCAATTGGAAGGTTGGGTGTTCGATCCACAGCCACTGAGTGAATTGCCGTAGCGCTACTTGGGCAAGAGCGTTCACCTCAACCGCCCCGGCAAGAAGCACAATTCAGGCTTCGGCCTGCCGCCAACTGCCGTCATCAAAATAAAAAATTGAAGCCTGTTTTTTGCCTGAGCAGCTTCTTCTTTGTTTCGTGTTCACAAAATTTCTACATGCCCCCCACCCCTTGCATTCTGGCCGCTGCAGGGTAGAAAAGTGCGACATCGCTCGCTGATACTTCCGCTGCGAGCTCAAAAGTACACCAGTCCACCTTGATTGCGCTAAACCGCTTGTGCATTGCATTCTGTACCACACGGCATCATTTAAATCAGCGGTCTCCAACCTTTTTTTTGTAACCGCGGACCGGTCAACGCTTGGCATTTTTACCGGGTCCCGGGAGTACTCTCGCAACAGTGCTTCCATGGGAAGATTCGACCAATCACATGCCCAAAAAGCATGTGGTGTCACCACCTGTATACATTTTGTAATTTCGCGGCCCGGTACGAATTGATCCGCGGCCCAGGGTTGGGGGGCACTGGTTTAAACGACGCAAATACGATTGGAGTGTAGTTGCTTTCCAGTGAACTAGTTAAGAAATTGTATTAAAAATTATTTTTCTTCTGGATCGGCGTCACGCCGATCTTAGGTGGCACTGAGCAAGCGTACTCGTTCATCGACTTCGACCCGAAAGGCGATATGTTGGCCTCTGTCGGTTCATATCCGGATTACATGCTCACTGTTTGGGGATGGAAGAAAGAAAAAATCATGCTGCGGTCGAAAGTAAGTCGAAGCATTAGATTCACGTTCGTTGCTTTTGCAAAAACAAGAGGTAAACCTGAGGTGTACCTTCGGGGTGTACTGGGGAATTCTCCTTAAAATTTGGTTTGCAGCCTCCATTCGCAATCGAAGACGGAAATTTTTCTGAGCTCTGACAGAAGATTTGCTCTATTTTCGAATCTTTGGCTTCCCCTTCATTGTACCTATGGCAGCTGGTGTTAATGCGGCCCTGAGTAGTCGCACATCTACCCCAACAAAATATTGACATATTGTGTCCATGCCCAATCTTTCTTGTGAGGCTATGGATCTAACGAAAAAAATCCTGTCACAAACAAGAGTCAGACAATGTTCGATGTTTACAAAGTATATATTTCGTGAACTGAGCAGGCATATTCTGCGCTTATTCAAATAGAACTGTGATGATGCAATAGTTGTATAAATACTATATATAATTATCGTCTTCGAATCTACATCTACTTGTAATTGAATGTGTTTTGGTGATGATGTAAAAATTGGTTGATGAATTTAAAATCGGTTTCATGTTGTAAAAATTGGTTTACTTTCTACGGACAACTTGCTGGATGACCTGGTGTGTTATTCTTTTTACCAGTGCGCAGTTTCTGCTGATGATATAGAAAGGAACAAGTGTTTCAACGTAGGCCTGCTGCCAAAAATGGTGGTGTTAGCAAACATCACTTTCAATCTATCGCTGTTTTCAATTTGATTTTTGGTGACGGCAGTTAGCGGCAGGCCGAAGCCTGAAATTTGCCCCCTGCAGGGGCGATTGAGGTGAACGCTCTTGCCCGAGGAACGCCACGGCAACTCCCTCAGTGGCCGTGGATCGACCGCCCAACCTTCCAATTGGGAGGCGAACTGGTTGCTCAGAATAGATTTTCGTGTGGAGAGTTTTTATTTTGAGAAGCGAACATCAAAGTAACTGACGTCATGAAACTGCAGAGGACTCGCACAGACGCACAAAGTGAGGGGACCACTGCGAAAAATAGGCATGTTACGAATGGGTGGGATCACCAATGACTTCCAACCCTTTCCACACTCTGCTTTGGTTATCGGGACCGCCGATCTGCTTAACTCTGCGTTGGATTTGCAGCTGTGTGTGTGCAGTGCGCATCTCTTGTCTAATATAGTTTTTGTCTCTCTCTCTTGCAGGCGTTCTCTCAGGAAATCTATCGCGTCACGTTTTCGCCGGAACAGGAAGGTCAGCTGACCTCATGCGGAACGACCCATATAAGGTGATGTCTTTTGAGCAACCCGTATGAGTTTTGAACCGACGCGTTTCGTGCGCAGATGAAGCCGTACATGATTGCGGTCTCCTCGTTTCTTTTTCATTTCAAACGCTTGTACATCATCTCGAATCTAATACGATGTTAAACGGCGAGGCGGCACCCGTTTACGGTTCGTTCATCCCCGCTCGTAGTTAGTCACCCTTCTAAGTTAGTCACCACCCGCTTTTTGTCTGTCTCATTCAACAACCACAATTTGGCAACGCACTTGGCTACACTCCTTAACTAAACGTACCAGACTTCGCAGTACACAAGCAAGTAAAATAATTTTCAAATTAAACATCGTAGATCTTTAGAGGATAATTTTACCTCTTCCATGCAGTAAAAACTCTGTACTGAGTCTGTAGACGGGGGTCATTTTTTGAAGTGTTTGGTGAACAGTCTAGTAGCGCCTTTAGTGAAACAAACAGCAAGGAATCAAAACACAATTCTATAAAGCGTCGAGTTGTGGAAAGTGATGTCCTACAACCCGTGGATGGGAATCAGTTGCTGGATACGGCTTAGTTGGACTGCTTACTCTTTTCCCTGAAGGTTTTGGAAGATGGCTTACACGTTTACCGGCCTCAAGCTGAAGGGTGAGCTGGGAAGATTTGGCAAGACTTCTCTGTCTGATATCGAAGGGTACATCCAGCTGCCAGACGGCAAAGTGCTTTCTGGATCGGAGTGGGGCAACATGTTGCTGTGGGACGGTGGCCTCATAAAAGTACGTATGCGTCGTTACCCGCTATTTTTCGCCGCGATCCGTCGAATCACCTGTGATTCGTCGGGGTCGCCAGCCTCTCTCGCGCATTGTGCCTGAAGTATCCGCTGGATGTTGTACGCTTGTAAGCGCGGTGCGTGATAACGTTTTGTCTGGCAAGCTATAGTGATTTTAACCTTTCCAAACCCAGGGACTTCTATTCCGTGGGCGTCGGAAGGATTTTTTACAGGGGGGGAGGGGCAATGGTGGACTTTTTCAGGTGATGGTCAAAAACGTTTTTTCCAGGAGGGCCAACCAAAATTAAATTTCATTTTGCAAACTTGGAAGTAAGAGAAAAACATTTTTTAGTAGGAAAAGATCAAATTTCAAAATCTAGTGGCCAAGCCCCTGGATTTTGCGGACCCTTTGCCTGCGCAAGCTTCAAAAGGTGTGCATGATGAAAGAGCAAACACTTTTGTGATAAGGCGGTAAGTTTTCTTACTTTGGAATTCCTTCTGGGGTCCCACAGCGTTTTCACTGGGGGTACCTGGGGTTCGCGTGAAAATCACTGGGTTACCTGAAGGCGGGTGCGCATGAACAAACGCCAGGCGTGCACGCTCTGTGGAGATTGCTGACACAAGCGCGTGCCAAAAGCCTGTGGTCATTGTGAAACTTGAGCAAAAGTTGAAGTTAAATTGTGTGTCTGAAATAAATTAAACCTTCCACCTTCGCAATTGCAAGCTTTTTGATAAAAAATGGCGACTGTGCCTGTCGTGGTTACCGTTCCTACGCTTTTTCTTGGCCCTTTCTGCGTTGCACCAGATTCC
>Ga0210059_1004640_pt1 | contig 22199 bp, 11 predicted proteins | sample Ectturendosymbi2_FD_188042 | JGI IMG/M metagenome (GOLD analysis project Ga0210059, IMG submission 188042) | Ecteinascidia turbinata endosymbiont from Florida, USA - Sample 2 (SPAdes) (version 2) | ecosystem: Host-associated > Tunicates > Ascidians > Unclassified | place: Key West, Florida...
AAATTTCGCAACTAAATCCAGACTTAAGGCGAGTTTGGCCGTTTGGCGGAATCTTTTGCCTTACATTTTTCAGGGAGGGCTGCAGCCCGGCAGCCCCTCCAGAAGAGCCGACCCTGGTATAGACGAAAAATAAACCTACAAAAAGCGCTATAAATCACGGAAATTTAACGAAGAGAACTTCTGAACCACAAGAAAGAGCTACATATTCTAAGAAAAGATCAAATTGCTATTTGTTGTTGAATATAAGGTAGGGAAGGTTTCAATTTATGTTGAAGATCTAAGCAATCGTAGAACCAGTCGGAACCACAAAAGATACAATTTTGAGGGGGCACTACACGTATGAGGGCATATTTTCACACTTTTAAGACAAACGACCAAATAGGTCACATCTGCGTGGTCCCATAAAAATTAAGATGTCCTATGTCCCGGTTCACCATGAATCTGTCCCTGCCAGTAACTCGTGACCAACAGAGGACTTTGTTCACATGTTTCACACTCATTCTTTTGCAATGAATAAACATACGTACACAAACTTTATGTTGCCGTGTCCCTTCGGGCCAGGGGTCCATTCATAAACGGAAAACGCAGTTTTGAGGTTAGACACTTCCGAGTGAGTCACAGCATCGTCTAACGCTTTGCATTTTAATTTCTTGGTAAATTTGGGAACTTTCGTCCAAATACCAATAGCGCCGGCAACTCCTTCTTTCTCAGCTTTCATCAAGATACCTCTATAGCCTGGAGAACCTGACCTGTGGTCTTCGATCCACACTGCAAATAAGACAGCATTTGGAACTTTGACGTAACGTAAGTTTTTTTAAAAGCGATGCAGATTAAATGAATAAATCAAAAACCATAAAATATTGTCCACTATTTTTATCGATAGCTTCGCCCACAGCTCTGATTAGTGAAAGATTTACGCATAAGCCAAATAGGCTATGGTCTAGGACCCCATACTTTTGGGGCCTCGCGCAACTCCTTCCTATGACGATTCATTATTAACCTAAAACTTGCGAAATTGTGCAGAGGCATAACTTCACAATTTTCTTTAAAACAAGCGAAAATGCAAACGTCTGGACTTTCATCAGTACAGTAAGATTACGATGGTATTGTTTTTTTACGCAATATAAGAATGAAAAAACTGCATTTCGTTGAAGTTCTGCAGTGTCTGGCAGCAGACCCGTACCCAGGTTTTAAGGTGTGGGGGAGGCAAAGTACATTTTTAGGGGTGCAATATTTTGTTTTATTGTATGTTTAAAACAAATTATTTTAATAATTTTCAGCGATTAACTGGGTACCATATTGCCAGTTGTCTGTTTTCAGTCTGATGACATAAGATTTTTTATTCTATACTATGTGCTGTGGGTAGCCAAGCAGGGAAGGAAGACTCCGGCGCTTTCCTCAAATTTTTAAAAACGGTGACTTTTTCCAGAAAAAAGTATCTACACAAAACTGAGCACATTTATTTAGTTTTGCGCTTTTCGCCGCAAACCACAAAGAAAACCAACGTGAAAAAAGTTTTGCCTACGCTTAAGATATTTTTCTGACTCCACACCAGTGCTTGATGCCTGTTTACCACATTTGATTCAGTAAAAACGTTGTTTGATGTTTGCCAAATGCACTGTATAACGTTTTTGAAAAACATAAAAATATTTTGGCCTATTTCTCACAAGAGTCACAACAATGCACGAGATTATATATAACAAATATTACGCATCCTATTAGTCACTGAAACAATCAAGCAATCGTTCCCATTAACAGCTAGAAGTCGAACTACGTTCTGTAGCATGTAGATATTCTATCTTTTAACAACACTCGCAAGTTTTCAAGGGGCCTCGTGGTCACGACGTTGTCCGGGGCCTGCGTTCATTTAATCTGGCCCTGTGTATGGCAAGCATTTCTGCGCAGTTCTGTAGAACTTCTGAAAATATACTATGCGCCAATTGCTGATAGGCATTTAGTCTACAAGAATAGTTCTTCCAGTTGGCTTAGTTATTAGATGCGCTACAAATCTGTTTTATGGGTGTTGTTATAGGGCTCTGCCTGCAATCACTAATCAAGCCTATTCTATAGTTTGTGAACTCTTTAGGATAGCTTTTATCCTTGTTTATTGGTTACACAGTTATTCTGTGGGATTTAAGCCCAAATGTAAAAGCAGATAGTAATACTACGCCTTGTCTGCTTTCTCGAAAGAAGTGCTGAAAAAGCTTGTTTTTGTTGACTTAAGGTAGATGAAATACAGACAAATAGTGTCTTAGTCTTACCTCAGATAAAATCACGCCAGAGTTGACCAGCGACGCTGCAGCCCACTTGGTGCAAAAAAAAAGACCCCAAGATATCTTTGACAGACACTGGTTTTAAAATCATTGGCAACATTCGTATTTCAGTGCTGCACCCATGGTACTACGTTACAAGAAACTGCAGAGCAGTTTTAAGTTAGACTTGTAATAATTCCAACGCACTGCCAGAAATTCATTTTGCGCTTCAAAACATGGTTGTTCACGGTACATCAATATGCACGGAGAAGATGTTTCAGGACGCCGGAGCAGTGGTTTTGCAGACGGCGGCAGTAAATGAGTTGCGGGCAAGGAAAACTTACAAAAAACAAAAAAATGTTGCCAATTATGCTTGTTTCTGTTCAACAGCAATGTTGACATAAAAAACAATAACAAAAACGAAAGAAAACCAATCTGCGATTTATGGATGCGCAAAAAGCTGCAATGAATTTGTTTCAAGTTGATCTTGATAAACTATGAAATAACCGTTGATAAAATGAAAAGGCACCTTCCCCCATCTCGATCCCTTTTTTGAAAGGGCGAGGAAATGCCTCAGTTATGTCCAAGCTCTCCGGCGTCCCTGGGATGTTTCAGGACCCACATTTTGAGACTGCACAAGGTAGAACAGTGTTCCGTTATGTTGAGTAGAACACGCTTCATCGAAGCTTAAAATTGCTTGACTTGACACAATACAGCAAAGTAACATTAACAGAATCGCTTATATGTCTGCTATCCACAATAATAATCTTTAAGCAGGTTTTCTGCAATACATTTTTGAAAAGATGAAAGTCAATCCAGCCAAAGATATCTTGAGTTCAAAATTTGGGCAATGTCTTAAGAGAAAAATAATGCTCTAGGAACGTCAAAATATATTCTGCTTTGTGCTCGGTATAAATTGTTTAAAGTTTTGTTACGACGCACCTATGCAGGGTTGATCACAACTACGCAACGTTTTTTTGTAAAATTTGTTTGACATCAGGAATGGGAACACACTTGCTAAGATTTTTACTGGTGCTTTATATAAATTTTAACTGTTATGAAGTAAACAGAAGGAACGGTCGGACTTAAGACGACGTTAGTAACTGACGACGTCACTGGCTGGCCTCTGCCGAACAAACTGTGCTATTGGCGTGGACATCTGTTTGCAATGATCCTTACCCAAAAAGAAAAAAATAACCTCACTGAAAGACAAACATATTAAACAGATTTCAATGCAAATAAATACGTTTCTTCATGAAACATCGTACATAAGCAACAAACAACGCTACGAAGATCAAGGTTTCCATAACTGTTTGCTAGTAAAGTTGTATTCTGTTAGTCAGCTTAAACATGCCTATAGTGGCCAGTGAGCTGCCGTTTGCCCACGCCTGTGATAAACTTGATCCCAAGCAACATGACCCACAAACCATTAATCCGGTTCTGGTGGCCATTTTGAGACGATTCATAGTGCAGACATAGCAATGGACAGTAAGTCTCTCCCAACAGTCCTGATGAGACGACATGGCGTAAAGGAACTTTAAACTGTGATTATTCTATTGACGATATAAAATTTTTAATGCGTTTTTGTAGATATGTCCCGGTAGGGAGCCAAGGAGGTTAGCTTCAATCAAAAAATTTTTGACTTTATACATTTTGCCGTTTACACACAACAGCATGTAGCAGGAGTCTGGAACCTTTTTGGCTAAGGGAGCCATGAAACCTACATAGTTTTAATTGTATTTCTATGAGAGCCATGTAGGCCTAATATATTTCAACACTTAATGCAACTAACGTATTAACTAACGTGTGCATTTTTAATCAAAATCAACAATTTTAAACAATGGTAAATGTCTGAATTTTCTTTTATATCATGCTTCTTACTGTTAATGCGACTTCTGGTGCTGCATGGTTTTGCTGATGGCTTTGTAGTCTGGTGGCAAATTACAGAAAAAGTCTCATTCGTAACAATCGTGTTAAGAAAATATCAACCGAGCCAGATGCCGTCATCAAAAGAGCCACATCTGGCTCGCGAGCCATAGGTTCCCCACCCCTAGCATGCAGGCTACATTGCTGGACGATGAACCTCGGAATTATTGGATCTGAACAAGAACAACCGTTATTAGGATATTTATCGACTTTAAGCTGCCTGAGTAAAACAAGGTTGCAAAGATATATCTGTTTCACGTGAAGTATATTTGCCCACATTTACATCGGAAAGTTCTTTAGCTTCAGCAGCGAACTAGGTGTTTACCTTCAACAGCGATTTTTCTTTAGTTTCGGCAGTGCAATAGCTGTCCTGAGAAGTTGAAGATGTGTCGGCGCTATTTTGGATAGGAAACAACATTTTTGGCACATAGAAAAAGCATGCGGTTTTCAAACCCTGCAGTAAAACCTACAAATATCGAAAATTGGGAAAATATGCCACCACCGGGTTTGCAAAGAGTGCAATAGCTGATGATTGCGTGACGTACATTTTTGCAATCCTTTGCCCTGCAAATGCATACGCGGAGTAAAGGTTTACTGATGCGTTACCGTAACAATGAAGACAATGGAGTTGGCCATCCATTTTATAGTAATCACTGGTCACACCTTTTCATTATCTGGACTTGTAAGATTGATGTTTTTTCTTCACATCAGCAGTCCAATGCCCAAATATGTGAAACAATATTAAACACTTGACCGAAATTCTACTTATATTAGTGGCAATGTACTTCAAAGCAATATACTTTCAGGTCCAGTCATGGGTGGCGGAACCTTTTTCAAAGTGGGGGGGGCACAAGTGCACGTTGTAAACAAATTATAGCAAATTTTGTGGTTTGAATTGGCAACTGTGACGTCACAAATGTTGAAATATGACGTCATTACGCATACCCCATATAAAGGTCTAAATTACACGATTTTAGACAAAATTTCACCACTATGAAAACGTATCGGTGAATCACTTGAAATTCAAATAGGCTGTTACAGGGGCAACCCAGGTCATCAGCGTCACTCGGGCTAATCATACGATTTGTTCAGACTGAATAAAACAGTTTGACGCTTGCGTCACTAAAATTTCCATTTGCTTTCATTCTGGCCGGCATTATCGTTGTCCTGTGACGTTATTTGATGGTTCTCCACGCCTTGCGGCTAGAGTGCAAGAAGTCGATGGATTTACTGCTTCCTCCCATCGCTCCTGCCCGAGCAGAGATAGTAGGGACGAAGCGGCTCTGTCAGAGTCAGACCCCACTGGGGCTCGGGTAAAGGAGCGATAGAGGGTCTCGCACTCTTTGTCCCAGTATGGCGCATAGTTCTTCCGGCGGCCACGTGGGATACATTGTTTGGCCGCAGAAAGTAGGCTCTCGCAAAAATCCTGGTGTGCCCTCTCAATATTTGATGTGTCCGGAGGTGGCAATCTCTCAACGGATTCATCTGTGAGAAGGCAAAAGCGCTTCCAATCAGCCTTGCGAAAGTTCCAACGCTACACCGGATCGCTGTGGGCAGGAACCTTGAGTCTCGGTGGCATTATAAAGGAAGGCCGACGTTGTGACCGCGGGAACTTTTCTTGCCCCCAGCAGTTTGTTTTGCCCTCCAAACCTCAAAAACTGGCTACAGGCCTGCTTTATGCCAGCCTGCACTTTGAAACTTGTGGCTTTCTGACAGTTTTTACTTCTGAGTCTGCAAATGCTAGTAACTTCAGTCCGCATATGATTTTTGCAGTTAGCTGGCATTAAAGTTAGTTGGCATCTGTGACCTCACAGTTGCTATGATTAATAAAACTTGAATTGCTTTTGTAAATTGTGTTGTCATAAGAAGTCTCTACCTTCTCTAACAATATGTGAAACCGATTAGAGTATTAATTAAATGTGTCATACAAATCACAGAAAGCTTCAAAACTGCATATGAGTTTTTGATATTGTCACTGATTTAAATCAATCAACGCTGACTATAGAAATAGCTGAACTTTCATAAAAACATTTTTGAGCTTATGCAATATCACTTATTGCAAATAAGTTCATAGCACAAGTACCGCTGTACGAAACAAAATATTTCTTGAAATGCCAATACTGAAACTGCCAGTTTAGTAATTCCATTGACGCTCATGGCATACATGCACAAAATATTAAAAACCTATAATAATAATAATATACCTGTTTCATGAATCAAAAATATATTCTATAACTATGTTTACAATCAACATCCTTCATATTTGATGGAATTCAAATGGAGCTTTCACTTTATATTACTGTAGTCTACACCAGCGTTTTTCAACCTTTTTGCTGCAACGGAACCTTCTGCAAATGTTTGCGTTGCTAATGGAACCCTATGCAACGATCCAGATGTCTATGTTGTTACAACCGCAAAGAATTGCGGGTGGCAGGGGTGCGAACCGTCCCCCCCTGCCAAGCTAAATGAAAAACCGGGCCCCTACCTAGCTTGTACTTTGGTATTATTTGCTATTCTTTTGGTTTCAGTAGATTGTTGTTTTTATGCGTTTTTCGGAGTGTTTTCCGTTGTTTTCGGTTTTTGTATAGCCGTTCAATACCGGATTTGCTATTGTTTCTCAACTATTTTCTGAGTGTTAGCCAGTGGGTTCCCTTCAGCTAAGTTTCCCCCTGACTCAAAACTCTAGTTACATCACCGCGCTTGATCAAAGCAAGGTTGTACTGCAGATAAGAGCTATGTGTAGGGCTAGCAGCAGTGTTCTACACTAAAAGCATAGTTGTTTCTTAGGTGACTGAGCAATACAGTAGGTTTGTCAGCGTTTGTATCGCGTTAACCTCGATTGGTATTTTTAGATGTGATTTCTTTCCATTTGAATTTTCTTCAGTAAAGTCATTCAGAAATCAGATTGCTACTGAATACTTCCGCAAGTTTGTACTGCTCCTATGCTAAGCAAATCAGAGAAGACCTTGATGAGCTTGAATAGCAAGCAAAAGCCACTTTGCCAGGTGGCAACCGCAGAACTCTTCCCCAACGACACAGGGAAACAGCAAATATATGACAAAAGTGCGTTTGGGTCTGATGCCTTAGAAAAGTGGTTCTTAGTTCATGCAACCACGTGAAGCCTTATTTCTTAGCTTGATGGTCACTAATTGCTCGGGCGAAAGATCGTTTTCAAGATTCAAAAGAATTAAAAGGTCGTAATGAATTAATAGGTCGTAATGTTCCAGGTGAGGTTGTCCGCACTAAGCATTGGGTATATTAAAAGTGACACACTTAGGTAAACAAATTATAATGAATTCTTAGATAATTTTGTTATGAAGAAGGCAGGACAAAACCTTTTTAACTGTTTACAGTGTTATCTTGAGCCTGACTTAATTCGATGATTGTAGCTTTTCATTTCTTTTCACGTATTTCAATTATGACAGCATAAGCGAAATTTAAACCAGTTCAGTCGCCGCGGTGGGCATTGGTGAGATTAGCCCTTCCAAATTTAAATATGAAACAGTATAAATCAGTAAAGATTTTATCAAATTTTCAGAATGTCAAGACCCCTTGCGCAAATTTAAATGCCCTATTCATGACTTTCCGGCGACGGTTCTGTTTTTTAAACCACATCTCTTCACGCGATAGTTTAGTTGCGTTCGATTCTTACCAGTCTCAAAAAGTAAGAAACACGCGAATCGTGAACTAAACAGCTACAACCATTTGGGTGTGTTTTACGTAACGTGTTTTACTCGTGTGTGTGAGATTTTACAGCCGTGGTGAGCGACTTGCAACGTGGTCCTCACGTTGTGTGTTAAAGTCTTTATGCCGCCACACATACTATATAGGTGCAGTGTGTTCGTTATTTGTTTGTTTGTTTTTTTTTTGAATATAGATAAGAAAAACAGATGTGACTCGTATAGAAACGTAGGCCAAGTGTTTTGTCAAATATTTCAATTGTGGCGATTTCGCTTGGTTTGCCTGTGGCAGTCAATAATCCTCTTCCCGCCAGCCAAGTATGATTTCAAAACTTCCGTGCAATTCAACGCTTTTGCGTCGAAGGCAGCAGCGAACACAGTGATCGTGGGCACTCCAGTAATGATTTAGAATTTTTTTTAGAATCTGTGACATCACAGTTGCTGTGATTGATAAAACTTCAAGTTGTTTTAACTTATACAGTAATACTGTATAAGCTCTGTGAACACCTGTTAGAATGCTATTTAAATGTGTCATAGACATCACACAAAGCTCTAAACCGACATGATTGTTTTGATTTTTGTTGCTTGATTTAAACCATGATTTAAATCACTGATTTAAATCAATCAACCCTGCAGTAGCCTACTGTGTATTTAGTGGGACAGAGCTTTGTGGCACTTGCATGTTGCTAGTAAGACATTACAAAAAGAGAGCTGTGATATCTCAACGGTTTTGAGATTATATACCGGTTTGGAGAATTTTGTGGAATCGCTGAGACATGGCTGATTCATGTCAGGAAGTGGCTAAAATGCTCACTTACAATCACATGTTCAAAGACAGACGCGGACCAAAGCGGAAGCAGCTTTGGTAGGAAGGTACTGAAAATGAAGATAATCGACATCTCGCTGCTCATGACAAGTTGCGAGTTGATATCTTTATAGTTATTTTAGATTCACTCAGTGCTGAACTTGAACGCAGAAAGCAAGCCTATGCAAGATTTACTTTTCTTCCAGTTGCGTTGGCTCTTTGTCATCTTGCTGCGAATCTTCGAAAAGCCTACTTTTCGAATTTGGAAGTTTTCCATGATGAAATGGTTCGTTTCTCTGGTCACTGAACCAAATGGATGAAAACGTTTCCATGTCAGTAAAGCTTTTGCGGCATATCCGAGAGTCAGATATCGTTGACGCATACTCCAACGTTGAAATTGCCCTGACATGGGCGTCTGCAGGGGGAAAAAGGGCATTTGCCCCTCCTGAAAACTGGAACTAAGAACCAAATATTTATAAAAAAATCCCGAAGCCAGCAGCCTAATTCCGATTAATTCATTTAAATCTTGCAATGCCAGTTTATCAACCGGCAGGACATAGCCAGGTTTTAAAGTTTGAGAGGGAAAAATACATTTTTAGGGGATAAGGTTTTGCTTTTATTATATGTTTGAAGTAAATTTATCAACGCACAGCAAAATTTGGGAAGCACAAAAAAATTTGGGAGGGCACTGCCCCCGAATCTCTCCGTGGCTACGGGCCTATCAGCCGGTGTGACATTCACACTGCACAAGAGCCAGGTTCACTGTTCTGGTGTCATGAAGTGATAAGCTTGCAGTTCTGAGTTCACTTACGTCCACTCCTTGGCCTGCAGAGCAGAGGCGCTTACGGAGCCGGAGTGGGAGCAGGACCTGGAGTCGGAAATTTTGATTTAAAACCGGACACGGACCTGAAGCAAGAGTGAAATTATTAGTTTTTACAAGAGCTGGATATTATCTATTGTTGAAGTTAATTTTTTTTCTGACAGGCTTATTGTTACGTTGAATCATGGCTCTATTCTCTTGGTTAAATTGAACAGTTCAGGGCAGGCTGCTGAGATTGGCAGACTGCTGGTCTGGCGGGCTATGGGCCAAAAAGTAACAATTAGGTTTCGGTAGGAATCTGGGTTATCGTCTGCGTACAGAAACCATATCACTACTTTTTGCAAACCTTTCGTCCACTACGCATGTTTAAGATTGTGTTCCGCGATAGTTTACTTTATCCGAAACAATTGCATTTATTTTATAATATGTTTAGTAAAACGAATACGATATATAACATGTGAAGCAAAAAGAACTGCGTTTATTTTGTCTGCTAAGGCTAATCAGCGCAAGTGCTGACCGCATTGGCTACATACCAATTTCTGTAGCATGATAGAATTGTTGCACGAGCTAAAAACAGCAGTTTTTAACATAGAATCATTGAGGCATTTGATAATACCTCAGCAGGGAAAAAAGAAAAACTGGAAGTTTGCTGGACTTCTATAAATAACAAAAAATCGAAAGATTTTTTGCGTACTTCATGCGCATTCTCAATTCTTGTGTAGTTTAGCAGGATTCAATCTTGCAAACCGGGTGTGCGCCAGCCAGTCCAGCAGCCGCACACTTTCTGTGCTCGACTGCTCGTATTCGACAAGACATTAGAGCAGCCTCATTTTGCAGTTGTAGATTGCTCTGGCGAACTGATGAGTGTGTTTTACTCCACTGTTTTAACGCGCAGCCTGATATTTTTGCAGTTGTGAACTGCTGTATCGTAGCGTCGGATGTATTTTACTCCGATAGCCTAACTTGGAGCGCTAATAGTTTATATTCACTATTCAGTGCAATGACACATAAAAAAGGAGAGTGGATGTAGAAAAATATGTATACTATGTCAACAAACTTCGCCAAAGCATTGGTTTGGAAATATGACTATGACGTCAAATTGCGACGTCACAAACAGCGCACACCAAATACAAATGACCACCATACGCCACTGCTGACAGTTGTCATGATTCGCTCGTACTTCGCAACTAATTAATTTGATCGAAATAGGTCGCCGCGGCGAAATCCGAGGGTCTGTTCTCCCAGGGTTTAGTCACAATGCGTTTTTATTTCAAGTTGTGACTTGTTCTAGTCGCATCAGACTGTGGAATTACTGCCGAGTGTGGTGCGGACAAGTCAGTCCACACCAGCGCAGCGCATGTTTGCGCATTTTGCGAGACTAAGTCCTGGTGCAAAAACGCAAAGTGTGACGCTTACGCACTTTCTTGTGGCACAAATAGTCACAATCGGCAAGCAGAGGATCAGCCCGAAGTCAGATTTAAAAAAAATAATTTTTACCCGCTCCGACTACTCTAGACCAAACTCGTTCCGACTATGCAGGCCTGGTAGTGATAGCAGTGTTTAAGATTGGTTCAAAATATATTGGAATAACACGCTCACTTGCTACAAGAAGGACGCTAAGCATACCGAAATTGTTAAAGTGTATTAACAAAGCACAGCCGGAGTGGAGCTGGAGCCATGTTATGAAAAAATACAGCTCCAGTGCCGGAGCCATGTTATAAAAAACACAGCTCTAGAGCTGGAGCCGGAGCCATGCTTACGAAAACAGAGACCTCCGGAACCGGAGCCGTAGCCATTTCATTTTTACAAGACCTCCGCAGCCCTGTGTCAAACAACCATTTTTCTATATTTGTTACAGTAGCTTGTGTTTTGCCCCACGCAACCGGCGCAGCACTTTAGCTCATACATACAATACGGTCCACAACAATAGGCGTTGCATGGCTCATTAAAAAGTGCTGAACGGCCCACAATTGAGTCGAGACCTGCAGTTTGCCGACCACTGGCATACAGTGTTCTTGGTTAAATAACTGGATTTTTCATTGGTGTAAAGTGCTGCATTTTCTTTGGACAACTCTGATACAAGATGGGCATACTTCAGCCATACGTTTCCCATCATTGCTGAAACCTCTGTGACGGTCTACAACTTAATTTTCCCTAATAATTTCTTACTAAACTGCACTGAAAATTACTACTGTACAATCAACGTGTCTTTAGCAACGTTATTTACGCAACTTCCAGGTTACCAAGGAAAATGCTGACAACGAAGCTGTCCACAACCCATTTCGCAATGTCCAATAGACACTAAACAGGTACACATTGGTTCGCTTAGATAAGAAGATATGGGTCGTGGGAAGATCGCTTTCTTTGACTATCAAAAAATGAATGTCGAAAGGGTAAATGTGTAAAATCAGTTCTTGGTATGTTCAGTTCTGGTGTGCCCTAACAAAGGTCCACAGTCAGGTTTGAGAGCCCCCCTTTGTACCAGGTCGCCCACGGCCGGGGGTACGGGAGTCCCTTCCTCCGAGCACGTGCAATGGCTGCATCCATGCCTTAATGAAACATTGCCTATGTGGCTTCTATGCGAAGAAGCTTTCAGTAATAGTGACATGAAACCTGCGAAGACGAAGGACCATCTCGATAGGAATCGCTCCTATAAGAAAAACAAAGATCTTGATTATTTTAAAATGCTGAAAGAAAAACTTAAAAATTGTCACAATTATAAGACGTTTTTCAAAGCATCCGTCAAGGCTGATCATGAAGGAGGACTGAAGACTTCATACGATATCTTCCTTAACATAGCAAGGAAAGGAAAATGGGTCAATCCATTTATAATTATCAGATTTTTTTAATTTTGTAACCATTAGTCATGGATTTTGCTAATTCTCACATATGTGATAGACACTAAAAAATTATGATGATAGCAAAAAAAATTTGAACTATCTTTACCGGCGGCAGAGATACAGCATTTTGAATTTTTGGCCACTAGGTGGATTTTTAGAGGCGAGCACAACCATTTTTTCATTTCTCACATTCAATTTTTGGCAGGAACTCTTTACCTTGAAGTATTTTTACAATGAAATCAACTATTTTACCATGTTTTGACCTAAGGAATTCATTTTTGAAGTTAAAATATTGATGTTGAAATATTGATTGATGAGATGAGGATTTCAACACAAAACTTGGGGTTGAAAATTTTCTTTACATTTGTTTTATACCTCATCTTTGAGACAATTTTTTGGTGCGTTGGCAAAAAGTTACTGAAAAAAATATTTTGTCATTCAATAAAGCAAATTGGTGCTATAATTTCACCAATTTAGATTTACGTAAGTTTTATAATAAATATCACGGCCAAAGCAAACGATACAACTGACATCTTGCAAACGTTTCGATAACTACTGTTATCATCCTCAGTGCATAGCAATAGAACTCTTTTGCTATGCACTGAGGATGATAACAGTAGTTATCGAAACGTTTGCAAGATGTCAGTTGTATCGTTTGCTTTGGCCGTGATATTTATTATAAGGCTATTCAGCACTTCCGTTTTTCGTGTGTGTAAGTTTTGTCTAAAGGAAGATATCCAACTTTAAAGATCACAAGAAATTTACCTAAAATGACACTTTTAACAGAATTCCAAATAGAAATATCATTTGGTAGTGGCATAAGTTGTTGCAATATCTTTAGCTTGTTTTGCTTTTTTCAAATTCTGAACATCAATTAATCATTCTCTAAGTTACCACAACATGCAAAGTATTGTAAACTGCTCACTGGGCAAAGCTTTAGGGGAGAAAGGTAATAAACTACCTATACAAGAGTGAAGCAAGAAAATCTTGCTGAAATGGAGATCTGGGTTACGACACTTGGATACACTTGAAACTGTATGTATGCACCACGACAAGTGCTTCATTGGCAATGCATTTGAGAAAAAAAATTATAAATGCTGTGATGTATTGAAAAAGCACTAGAAAAAAGTCAATGCAAACCATAAGGCCGGGTGAGCAAAGAGTTTCTATGGAGGGCCGCATTCAAAACTTTATTGCTAGGACCACATATATTACATTTGTTTACTTCAGATAAAATTTGTTTCAAAATACGAATTAATGATAATATTATTATTACCTTGTATTATTTTATACCATCAGTGAAGAGATATTTATACCATTTACTGAAGAGATCATACTGCCAGCTGTTTCTCACAAACAAACCTTCTCACATAAAATTTTTGCCATATATGTCTCGCTCATTACCTTTATGTTAGATAGATTTATACCAGTAGTTTGTGTTACTGTTAATGCAAATGCCCCCGTATTTGTAAAGTATTGCGATCTGAGAAGTTCAACTCGTTCGAGGATCGATGAGAAGTCCGGGTTTTTGCCAAGAGGCCAACAGCCAAACGCATTTGCAAACCCCTGGTCTACACCATGTGTCAAGCATGAATCATGAAAAAATTATTCAGTTATCTTGGTTCATTGTCATATAACCTGCCTGCAACAAGGCGTCATCAGTGTCCTCTACACTACAGCACAACACTATGCAATAAGGAACATAAATTATACTCCAGCAGAAGGAAGACCCGGCAAGTTTTGGCAACAAACGATGTTTGTGGACCACATACATCAGGTTCTTTTGAATTCTTCACTTTGGTAAGTAGAATGTTAGTAGAGTTCAGTGTTTCCTAACCTCGAGTACTAATTTGAGTCCGCGGAAGTCTCTGGATGAGTCCGCATGCACATTAAAGTTTGCTTCAATGCCTTCAAACAATAGTAATTTTGTCAACCTTGTATAATGGAAGTTTTCTGTAATACAGCTTTTGTTACGCACACTACCGCTTGTTCTATAATATTCCAAATACCCCTGTGATAAGTGTCACTGTTCCACATTGCATTTATACTTTTTGATACTGTGTAGTCAGTAGCATAAGTGTAAACTTTTACCGTCTTAATTTATTGTGTCTAAACGAGAGCAGTCGTTCGTTATTATCGTGATTTTTCGAGCCGACTGTGGCTAAACCTTTTGTGTGAAATGAAGCTTACTGGTTTGAATTTGATAAAAACTTTCCCAAAACAGTGAAGAGCAAGAAAAAGTTCATTGGGTTCTTATCGAACCGGAAAAATCTAAAAATATCAGCACAACTGTTTTCGAAAGGTCACATATTCTTTACGACTTTTATATGTTTAGCATTGTCGTCATCCTGCATGCGCTAATTTACTTTGTTTCCGCACAAACCCATATTTTTGCCATGAAAATTTCATAAACAATGTCTTGATTTTCCTGCTTTTGACAAATGTGGGATCGCGTCGCGAGCAAGGGCAGACATCCTAAGGCTCACGAAGCGTCCGGCTCTGATAGGAAAAAGGTTTGCTTAAAAAAGTTTTTCACTCTTCAAATTAGAACTAAACGTACCTCGAACGGTGCTATTTGTGTTATAACTTTGCACATCTGACATGATGGAGAACGGGGCTGCTCCGGTCTGAGCAGCATAATAACCGACTTTTGGGTCATTGTGATGTGGAGTCATGGTGACGCAAGCTCCATGCGGTGCTCCAGTCCTGAGACAGTCGACAACAGAAGCCAATATCAAGGCCACCAAAACGCTGGCCAGCAAAGCATTCCTTATTGTAGTTTTAGTGGCTGCCATTTCTAAGTATCTGCAAATTATATCAATCGAATCCTTAGTTCAAAAAACATAAAAGGCTTACCGACTGAGTTGTCAACTTCATCAAAATTAAAAAAACTTCAAAACACTATTCATGGCTTTTTTTGAAACGTTTGAATTGTTCTTAATCAATTTTCAGTCTGGAAGTAAATGAATGCCAATTTTCGACTGTACATGGAACAATCCAAAAGATTTCGAAACAAGCCATTAATTGTCTTGTGAAGGCATTTTTAGTTATCTGGAGTCCTTATTTGCTGCATTTCTCACATTTCTTGTGTTCAACTGCTTCTACTTTTGTCTTACAAGACCACCAGATCCTCTTTGTACAAACATGTGACGTTAGCCTGTTTTGTAGCATCGACCAGTTTAAGCTGCACAAAGCTTTCAAAATGTTCATGTCGGCAAAAACAAGAATAGCCTTCTTATTTTTCCGATGCAGAACACTTACAAGCAGTTTTTGTAATGGCAGGGGCGGATCCAAGGGTGCGATTGCGGTGATGGCGCCCCTTAAAACCTGCAAAAGTAACTTTATTCACCATAATTTTGTACAATCCGGAAAACAACATTCGTGATATAAGGCCATTTTGTTGTTCATTGTTTCGTCACAGCAGTCTTGTGAAGCAGGCCCGTAACCAGGGGGCCGCGCAGGGGGGGAGAAGCCACCCATACAAAACTTTTCGCCCCCCCCTGGAAAAATGTGTTGGATATAGTTTGAAATTATTGGACATAGTTCAAAAAATTTGGGCCCCTCTCAGAAAATTCTTCGCCCCTCCTGGTGTCCGAAGCTGGTTACGGGCCTGTTGTGAAGTACGCTTCATCTCTCCTACAGTAGCGAAGCCGTTATGAGACTTGACTAGCAAATATTACTGAAAACAGCTCCCTTCCCCCAAGTTCACTGGCTGGATCCAGCCTTGTGTAATGGTCTAACTGCCAAGTTGAATCAACACGACAGCCACGTTAAATAAATGACAACAGCTTTACATCTTATCCCGCGATTCTTAACCTTTCGAAATTGTAATAAATGTAACTTCTGTCTACAAGCAGCTTGGGTCGTCTTCAGTTACTATCATGCGAACACTAAACATCACTTATAAGTAGGGCATTCAAAAGTCAACAAAGTCAAAAATTTTCTGCTTTTTTCAAAGTTTATGAAACGTCCACAAAACAAATTTCAGTAATACCATGAGCGGCTCAAAAGTTATTAGGTCAAAAAAAGTCAAAATTTATCGTTAGGTCAAAATTTTCTTGCAGCAGAGTTTTTCTTTTATCAATATTGTATTGAAACTACAACAACAGGTATTGGTATGCTTTTGCAAGTTTAGTTGTAATTCTGACATAATAATGGATTTGTTGCAACTTTTGACGTGATGATGTTTTTGCACGATTGAATTTTTTTTTTTGCACGAAAAAAAACCGCTACTGCACGATTGAATATTAAGTAAGCTAGACATGGTAAGGCAAGAGACAACAAATTTATTGACACTGGATATTTCTCTTGTGCTTTTGGATTAATTTTTGTTTACGGTTTGTTGCCTCTAGATTCAATGGATCTTTCACACTTCTGATTTTTGTGTCATTTCAACAGAATAAAGATCTTTAACCTATCGATTTGATTTCTAATACATGCTTTGTATTCTGCCGTTCAGTTGCAAACACAGAAAACTGATAGGCCAAAATAAAGTCGAAATTTGTAAATTATAAAGTCAAAATTTTAAGTTATTAGGTGAAAAAATTGGTTGCCCAACTTAAAGTCTACGTTGTGCAAATCCTAACCGATAATTTTTTTTTTCAGAATAAAAGCATAAAGTTAAGCAAAGGATTGACGGGTAAAACATGCGAAACGAACGTGAGCTTACAAGGCATTGCATATGGAGTTTCCTTGAGACTTTTATTTCTGAACGTCCGCCATATTGAAAATTGCACTTCATCCCAGCGCTATTGTTGACGTTTTCACCGGTATAGTGAATCCACAAATGATTTCGTATTTTCGTGTTAAACCAGGGGTCTTCAAACTACGGCCCGCGAGCCAAATCCGTCCCGCGAAGCACTTTCATTCGGCCGACAAAGACATTTTGTCAATAATGTAGAAATAATGTAGTTACGTAAAATTTGTTGATTTGGTAGAATGTAACATATCCCGAAACATTCACATTACGTAAGACGTCCGACACTCGAACTATTGTGTCATAGCTTATGTGACCCTCGGACAAAAAAGTTTGGAGTCCCCTGCAGGGGTGGATCCAGACAGTAAGTTTTGGAGGGGCGATTTCAGTAATATTTGGTAGTCAAGTCCAGTGGCGTAGCGAGGCTAAGTGCCGCCTAGGACCGACCGTAAAAGTGACGCCCTTTCCACCCCACAAATTTGCTTACAAAAATTTAAGATGAAAGAAGATCATGTTTCGTGCTTTTAAAAGATATAAGGATTAACAAAGCATCTTGAAAATCACCATCAAACACTCACAAAACTGAAATTGGTCTTGTTTTTCATTGTCGATTATGAGTCTTGTCTTTTCTACTTGTCGTCACCTTTCTCATCATTAATTTTTTTATTTTTTGCTTTCTTTCCATATGCATATACGAACCCGACGTGATTCGTGAAAATTTTCTCCCTTGTTGTTTTTTAATCTCCGGTAAGCCCACCGCTTGTTTTTTTACAGTTTACTCATGCCAGGGGATCAAACAAAAAATTTAAGTATGTGATGGCGGCACACCTACCTTATAGATTTAAACATTTAGTAATGTTAAAATTTCGCGTCTCCGCCTTTTAACTAAAAAAAGTGCATATACTGCATATAGCAGGCTATAATAATAAATCTGATCATATGATCTCAATGATGTAGAGAACATTTCATTGTTCACTTCACGTTTCAGTAGTGGTTTAATCCTCTTGGAACAGTGGCTCTCAACCTTTTTCATACAGCGACCCATTTTGCAATCCAATTTAACCTAACGACCCCCTTCAAAAAATTTTCGGTCGGACATATGAAATGCAACAGGGTTTGGGTTTGCAACAGGGTTTGCACAATAGAAAATCACAATGACGAAGAAATAACGTACAATATCACTATATTGAACAAAGACTCAGCAAATTCATACATACGGCAACATTAGTGAGAGAGACCCGTGCCGTATACAAATCACTCCACAGCACAACTCATTGAAAACTGGAATAACTCCCAAGTTATGCAGTTTTACAAATACAACACATTCTTATGTCACACAGTTGTTCGTGCGTTGCCAAATGCAACAGTACTGTAATGGTCACAATCACGCTCAAAACTTTGTGATGGTCATAACCACACTTAAAACTATTTTGAATGAAAAAGTAGGCTATCATTTTTGCTGGGTGAACCTATTATTTTGGCTACGACAAAAGGTGGTTCCATATACGAAATATAAAATATGGAAGTAATTTTTATCAAAAGCTCTCGCAATTCCTGGAAAAATGGCAAACGACCCCCACGGTGGTCACGATCCATAGATTGAAAACCAATCTCTTAGAATGTATAAAAGGCTTCAAACATTAACTTTGTCCGCACTTGCGCCGAGCCCTCTACAGGCGCGGGGACCCATTTTCAAAAAATATCTTAAACAGGTGTAAAACCGGCTTTGGTTGAGAAGCGCTGGCTTGCAGTCTTCATCGTGACTTGCGCACTTGGTCTAGCTGTTGGGTTGGACCCAGACCCGTAACCAGGTTGGGGCACTAGGAGGGGCGAAGAGTTTTCTGAGAGGGGCCCAAATTTTTTAAACTATGTCCATCAGTTTTAAACTATGTCCAACACATTTTTACAGGGGAGGATTCGCCCCTCCTGCGCCCCACTAGTTACGGACCTAGTTGGACGTCTTCCAATTACACGTGCATGGTGTTTGCCTTTTTTACCAACAGAACCATCGCCAGAAGGTCTTCAATTGGGGGATTTTACGTTTGTGCAGAGGCGGATTGACATTCTAAAATTTCACAAAAAATCCGTTTATTTATAGAGATTCACATTTCATATTGGGGCTTGTAGCTTTGTTTGGGGGGCTAAGCCCACCAAAGCCACCCGTGGCGACGGGACTGGTTACCAGTAGACGTCTATTTCGAAAACTGTATTATCAAACCATGCCAGGTGGGACATAGGCCTTTGGATGCTCAGCAGTGATTACAACATCTGACGTTTGACGGTAATTGCGTTGAACAACTTTAGTCAGTACAGCCATTGCGAAGTTGTGCAACCATTTCGATTAACGCCCTTTTAATAGCCTTAACCACAATCATATCTAAACATATCGTTTACCCCTGCCTTAGGTTTTCAGACTAAGGTTCTTGCTTGCCCCAAATTCATCAAAATGAGAGCCCAAATTCATCAAAAAACACCTTTTCTAAGCTTTTCTTGGTGAAATCAATTTTTTTATGATTGCATATGTTAAGTATACCGGTGAACAAAGGAGACTTTTACGAAACTCACGCTGTCTGTCGGCTGGCTCTGATTCAATCTACTTGCAGTTCAAATTTACCCGCGCAAACACACCAACTGCGCTACCCCGCTTCATGAACGTCATTTTTCGACACCACTACGTCATGCAGAAAAGCAGCCGTTGTATTGAAATTGAGCAAGCAACGTTACCTTTGCAGAGTGCTTCACCTTCAACCGCCAAAATTTAGTGTTGATAAGCCCACCTAATGACTAGGCTACAGCTTATTGAAAGTATTGGGAATATCCCAATGAACATTAAAAAATAGCATGAGATGTGCCAACAAATGTTTTCAATAGTTTTGGTGACGGCAATTAACGGCATGCCAACGCCTGAAATATGCTTCTTACCGGGGCAGTTGAGGGGAACGATCTTTCCCAAGGTGCGCTACGGCGATTACACTCAATGTCGGTGAATGGAACACTCAACCTTCCAACTGAGAGGCGAACACTCTACCGCTGAGCTATCGCCGCTCCAGCGAACACTTCATCGCCAATGCCTAGGTGTTGGCGGCGTGATATTATGATGTGCAGTTGTGGCGGTACTGAGGAACCACAGATACGAGAAAAGGGATTAAGCTAGCCTTGACTTTTTACCGTGATATCATGCAAAGCCTTTTTATCAGATTTTGAGGAGGGGCAATATAATCCTCGAATAACTGGAGCTCTAACGTGTGCTAGCCTGCCATCGATTGTCACCTCTTTCCTTTGTTCGAAGGACTTTTGACTGGGATGGTGGAAATGGTTTTGTCTGGCGAGGAAGTTGTAGGGAATGGGGCACAATTGGCCCCGAAGTAATTGTGTTAAAAAATCTGAATTCAAGATAAACACTAGAGAACTTTAGCACATTGGATTTGATACAGACTTTTGCTTGAACATTTCATCAATTTGCTCATTCCACAGCCACATGTCCTGTTTTTTAGGCTTCTAAACACAAAAATTGAAGAGTTGGAACTTTTAAACTTTAAAAATATTATGTGAAAATTATAACAAAAAGGTAGAACTTTTAAACTACTTCCAAAATTAATTTTTATCAGCAAAGTGGCGCCCCTGAAAAAGTGCCGCCCGGGGCCCGCGCCCCCTCTTGCTACGCCACTGATCAAGTTTCATTACGGGTTCACTGTTGTAAGAGAAATTAAGTACTATACACTTCACATCATTGCTGTGACAAACCAATAGACGGAAAAATGACAAAACAATAGACGGCGAATGCTGTTTTCCTAATTGTACAATATCATGGTGAATAAAGTTACTTTCGTAAATTTTAGGGGGGCGATCATCCCAGTAGGCCACTGGATCCGTCCCTGGACTCCTGTGTTAAACGAACGCAAACAACCGAAGTTTCTTTTTTGCTTTCTTACGTAAGCCGAGTTCAACGTTCAGCGGTCATCTCGAAAAATAATGCATTTCATTCATGACAAGGTTTGTAGTCTAATTCCTTCATAAACAATCGCATGTGTGCGTGCATGGGCGTCGAAACGGGGGAAAAGTCCCCCTGGATTTTGAAATTTGATATCTTCATTGGAAATATCCACTATTGGCAGCCTTCTGGAAAAAATCCTTTCGACGCCCATGTGCGCGAGCGTGGATGCTTTCAACTCAACATACAATACGCTGCCTTACTATGCAAGGGATTGCGATTTGCCCCAATACCTAATTGGACTAAGTCAGTTGAGAACGCGGAATGGCTCAATGTCCAGCAACATGTCAGACGTACAGAATGGCGTGCAGTGCTTGGAGATAAGAAGGACGCTGACTTTGTGTTGCCAAAAAAATTGACGATTCCCAAAACCTCCCGGCCCGACAGTACCAAAATTGATGAAAAAAAACAAAACATACGTTGAAATGGTCTTTTCAAAATTAAGGAACATTAGACCTTTGGTGTTAGACGCATACCAAACGAACAATATAATCTACCGAAGGAACACAGAAAAAGTCAATGCAAACCGGCTATCCCAACAGAAGAAAGGAAAATTGTGATTGGCCGAGCCGATAAGGACGGGAAAATTATAATTCTTAATTACGAAGATTACGACACCATTATGACGAAAGAGCTGCAACAGTTTGAAAAAATGGATGTGTCTGTAGAGGGTTGCAACACTTACCTCGAAAAATTTAGAAGAGAATGCAACGATCTCATTGTCAAATTCCATGATATGGGTGCAGTGAGTGATGAACTGCTGCGACACGTAATTGGAATGAAATGCAAGAGCAGCAACTCGTACCGCAAGGTCAACGGTGCATTGGCAAAGTTTTTTTTGTTGCAATACACCGGCGTACGCTTGTCGCTACCCAACTTTCTCTGTGTTCTAATCTCAAGGTCACTCTATAATCTCAAGTTGAAGTACACGACGACAGTTTTCAAACCTAAACGTATTCACAACTGCATCACACACTCCGAAGTAAGCAGAAATATAATGGCCGCAGATGCGGGCAACGTTCCACAACTACGGGCGATTATTACATCACACACAGTATGCAGGGTGCACGTTCAAGATGATGTACTGCGTAGTGCACGCCGTTGCAACAACTTCGATTTGGGATTCATTTGATGACTGTTAGTATGCTGAACACTGCACTATTTCAGTATTTGAAACGTCAAGACCAAC
>Ga0210059_1004641_pt1 | contig 22194 bp, 14 predicted proteins | sample Ectturendosymbi2_FD_188042 | JGI IMG/M metagenome (GOLD analysis project Ga0210059, IMG submission 188042) | Ecteinascidia turbinata endosymbiont from Florida, USA - Sample 2 (SPAdes) (version 2) | ecosystem: Host-associated > Tunicates > Ascidians > Unclassified | place: Key West, Florida...
GTAATATTCTAAGAAAGAGAACCATTCATGTAAATCCTGAGGAAGCCCAAGAAAATTTGAAGATGAATAATCATATAATTTCCGGACTTGCGAATCCAACCGAACGAAACGATGCAGTCCATAAACACTATGTCGATTCCCAAATCCAAAATCTTCGGGGTTTGGTTTCGCACCAACCTCACTCACCAGGATGACACTCTGCAAACCCGTGTCGTGATACTCGAACGACTGTCGCACGGGGGACCGGCTGAATGAGTAAATTTTTCAGAGTTATAATAAATGTTTTGCTCATTACCTGATAACATTGGGAATAAAAAATATTGCGCCCCTTGGAAGCAAAAGGTTTTGACTTATGACTTTCAAAATTACTCTTCGCTTGGAAAAGAAAAAACATTGAACGAAATCGAAATGCTTTTAGTGTTTAGCAAAATGTTTGCAATTTGAAAATTAAAGAGTTTTTGATGGGAGTCAAGTTATGAATATTGCATTTTTGACAGATGATGAAAAGCAAAATGTGGAAATTAACTGTCCTTACAAGCTGAATAATAAAAAATCTGGTACTTTGGCGCATGGATTTAACTTGGAAATTCAACATTGTCAGGAGATTTGCATTTTGACAATGAGAGATGGTCAGACCAGAAAACAGTTTCAGGGGGCGGAAAATACAATTTATTTTCAGTCGCTGTTCATGAAATCGGTCTTTGCATCGGACTGTTTCACAATACTGAAGACAAAGACAGTATTATGCGACCAATTTATAAGTCTGGATTCAGTGTCGAAAACAAGAACAAGATAATTTCTGAATCTGACATAAAAACAGTGCAAGAAATTTATGGTGCAGCAAAACATGTAATTGTTACAGCAATTTTTAACTCTAACAAAGCAAAAGTTATGATCAGAAAAATTGAAAAAGACTCAAAGACAAAAAGGGTTAAAATTATTCACACTTTGAAACCAAAACACTTCGGTAAAGGTCTACAAATTTCTGAAAAATCATTTAAAAAGTTCTTAAAAAGACTGGCTGACATGAATCATGCTGAATTTGTGGCTGAAAATTTTGGGGTGAATGATTAAATTAATTTTTAAAAAATTTATCATAATATGAATGATTTCAAAACCAACAATGATTTGTGTATTGAAAGAAAATACCAAAGGATTAACTCACATGAACAAAAAACAAATGTGGAAAATCATTGAAGAAAAAGGGTTGATTGACAAAGCTTTCGAAATTGAAAAAAATTGAGAGAGAAGACCGTGTATGAGGTCAATGGAGGTAACTGACCTCGAAACTGACGAAAATTTTTTACCGAGGATATGGGAGGTGGTGAAATATTACGGAAAATGCTATACTTTTTTCATATACAACAACGGCAAAGTGTGGGAAAATAAAAAAATTAATGTGATTGACAATTAACCAGTTTCAGAAAGAATAACAAAAAAAGTTTGTTATTTTTTGTGAATACAATGATAAATTTTAGTTAAAAGATTTTTTTATCATATAATAAATGAAAGACGAAACATTGCAAAAATTGATAAAACTTCTCCATGATGGATTTTTGAGAGAACTTCTCGGTAAAGAGAAAACTCTCAAACAATTAAGAGCTGAGGCACGATTTCGGTGCTTCAATGACATTTCAAAACTCAAGAAAGCACAATTGAAAAATTTGCTTTCAAAACCACAAGACTTGGATCAATTGAGAAAACGAAATCTATTGGTGAAAGCCAAGAAACTTGGAATGAAAAATGCCACAAAGCTCAAAAAGGCACAACTCGTCAACGAAATTGATGATAAGATGTTGAAATTGGTGGAGGAAAAACAGTCTTCCTTCAAGGGTTTCACAAATCAATTCACACTTGAACCAAGTGGTGATACGGCATATGACCCAGAATCATTTTTGACTGCTTTGAAACGAAAGGCACTCGCAAAAATTCAAACGTAAACCAAAGTGAAAATAATTTTGAGAGCAAAGATGGAAAAGACAGATCTCAAGACTGCTGAAAGCCTTGTGGAAGAACATCAATTCAGATCAAAAAATGAAATTGTTCTTGAATCAACAAACAAAAACGAATTGTGGAGTCTCTTGACAGAACAAGTCCTTGAGGACCTTGCAAAATTTCAGATGAATGGGAGTGGGTGGACATTTCACTCAATTGTGGCACTTGATATTCACACTGTTGGATATGAGCCGTTGAACGGAAGTTCTTGGGTTCCTCTTCCGAAATTTCTAGCGAGCAAGAAGGCGATCGTTAATATGAAGATTGCTGATAACCAATGCTTCAAATGGTGTATCGCAAGAGCTTTGAATCCAGTTGAAAAAAACCTAGATCGGATCACAAAACACTTGAGAAAACAAGCAGAGTCTCTCAATTTCAAAGGAATTGATTTTCTAATGAGTTTGCAAGCAGTTGACAAGTTTGAGAGACTCAATACAGAGATATCTGTGAATGTATTTAGATTTGATAACATTTCAAAAGTTTATCCTTTGAAAATATCAAAATTCAAAAGACAAAAAGAAATTGATTTGATGCTTCTTGAGAACAAGCATTATTGTCTTGTCAAAAATTTGTCGAGACTAATGTCAATGCAAACCTCAAAACATCATGGGGAGATTGTGGTTTGTCGGAGATGTCTCAATCATTTTCCTAACGATAAAGCTTTGGAAAAGCATGAAGAAAATTGCCAGAATCATGATGCAATCAAGATTGTTCTTCCAGAAAAGGGTTCAATCTTGGAGCTCAAAATCCACAAGCATTCGATGAGAGTGCCAATTGTGGTTTATGCCGACTTTGAGTCATTCACTAAACCGATTGACTCATGTCAACCGGATCCTGACAGAAGCTTCACGAAAGCTTACCAAAAGCATGAACCGTCTGGATTTTGCTTTCACGCGAAGTGTCTTGACAAATATTCAGAACCAACCTTGTTTACAAAAACAAGAAAGGAAGAAAATGTTGCTGACATCTTCGTGGACATGCTTGAGAATGAAATTGACCGAGTTTGGTCGTCTGAAGTGAAAGAGATGATTTTTTCCGAAGATGACCGGGCAAAGTTTGAAAAAGCAAGAGTGCTGGATTTGCCAGAAACCATTTGAAGGAAGTGATGATAAAGTGAGAGATCATTGTCACTTTTCCGGACAATTCAGAGGAGCAGCTCATAATAAATGTAACCTGCTTTTCAGAAAACCGAAACAACTGCCAGTGATATTTCATAACCTTTCAGGCTACGACTCACATCTCTTCATCAAGAATCTTGGGAAAACACAAGGTCAGATTGACTGTATCCCGAACAATGAGGAGAAATATATAAGTTTCTCGAATAGTGTTAACGACGAAAACAATAAATTCAAATACAAAATTCGCTTTATTGATTCTTTTAAATTTATGTCAAGCAGTCTTGACAAACTTGTAAACAATCTCGAACCGGATCAGTTCAAAAACTTGAAGGAACAATTCAATGACATTGAATGACATTGAATTGTTGGTGCAAAAGGGAGTCTTTCGATATGATTGGTTTGACTCTCTGGAAAAACTGTCTGAAAGAAATCTTCCACCAAAGGAGTCACTTTATTCAAAGTTGAATGACTGTGATATCACAGACAAAGACTTTGAACATGCACTGAAGGTGTGGAAACATTCCAAGATGACAACTTTCCGAGAATATCATGATCTGTATCTCAAGACAGACGTTCTTCTGCTTGCAGATTTCTTTGAAAATTTCAGAAATGTTTGCATGAAGAACTATGAATTGGATCCAGCATGGTATTACACCGCGCCTGGGTTGGCTTGGGATGCTAGTCTGAAAAAGATGGGGGTTCAACTTGAACTTATTTCTGATCCGGATATGCTTCTGATGATTGAGCAGGGCATTCGTGGAGGAGTCTCAATGATTTCAAAACGATATGCAAAAGCCAACAATAAATATATTGGTGAGAAATTCAATCCGAATGAAAAATCAAAACTCATCCAATATCCTGACGCTAACAATCTCTATGGTTGGGCGATGAGTTTGCCACTGCCTGTGAGAAGTTTCAAAAATAAGAAACGTGTTCTTCATCACAAAAATTTGAAACAATATTTGGATCTCGGTTTGAAACTAACAAAGATTCACCGCGGAATCTCCTTTGTCGAAAAAGCATGGTTGAAACCATACACTGAGTTGAATACGAACCTTCGTTCCAAGACGCAAAACGAGTTTGAGAAAAATTATTTAAACTCATGAACAACAGCGTCTTTGGAAAACGATGGAAAATATCCGTAACCGGGTGAATATTCGGTTGGTCAATAACCAAAAGTCTTTGAAAAAATGTTTGGCAAAACCAAACTTTGATCAATGCAGTGTATTTGTTGAAAATCTTGTCGCAGTGCACATGAAGAAGACAGAATAGGTTTTCAATAAACCTGTGTGGCATTCATGTTTACCTTTTAGGACAATTCCCCGACAACACTGGTTAATTTAGTAGGAATGTCCAAGGCACGCCCAAGTTAACAATTAAGAAACTTAGACCCGCCTGGTATCGTTCGAATTACGCTCAGTTATCATCAAACGTAGTTGTATTCACTCATGGTTTTATTTTCGTAACGTTAAGCACTGCGATATTACTTGTTCAAGACATATTTCAAAATCTCAGTGGTTTATATCAGTAGCATACATTAATAGACGTTACTACCACCAACAGGGGTTAATACGAGTTCACTTCTTTCATGGAGGAAGAAAGTAAACCTTAATATGCCAAAACATCAGGGTTATACTGTGCCAGGTGGCTACAAATCTGTTTCGGTACTCTAGTCCCACTCGGACTAAGCTAGTTTGGTACGCCCACTGCTAGTCTAGCAAGTTAAGCTTGGTACACCCACTGCCCCTGTTGGTGGTAGTAACGTCTATTAATGGTAGTACTGGTAGTAACTAGTTTGGTACGCCCACTGCTAGTCTAGCAAGTTAAGCTTGGTACACCCACTGCTTACTTGCACCCACTGCTTACTTGCTGCTCCTAGGATGGTCGGGAGAAGACTGAATCAAGTGAAATTTTCTGGGCCTGAGGAAACACAGTGTGTCGCACTATATCACGTGACTGCGTATCGTACGGCGTGTGGTCCATTAGCGACACTAGTGGTCACGTTCTCGACGTGTAATCACGTCAAGTCCGAAATCAAGGTAATGCATCAGTGCGTTTCGTTGTTATCCGTTTAGATAGGATATATTCTGGATAATTTCGCATGGGATATTATTACAGTTGATTTATATAATGTTGTGGGTTACTCTCTTCCTAGGTATGACTTACAATACATGTGGAGTATAAGTATACAATAGTTCAAACAAATACACAATACAACGTCCTTGTAAACCAAATGTTTTTAGTTGTCATTTAGTTTCAACTTCATCCTTCTGGGTTTCCTTCCATTCGGTGATGTGACTTTTAACATTCTAATGCTTCTTCTTTGTCTTGGTTATTTAATGAGATTATGGACAAACTTCCAGGTTGTCTTCTGAACTTGCTTTTGAGTTCTTTCTTCGTTTGTATTTTAGAGTCACGAGACGTTTCACGTTTCATGTTGAGGATGCAAGGCAAACTCAACACCTGTATATCTTGGAATGAGTATTCTGGATTTGTCAAAGACCTTGATGTATGATTTTTATTATAAATACATCAAGAAAAAATTCGGCTCGAAGGCGAATCTGTTGTTCAGAGACACTGACAGTCTTTGCTATGAAATCGAAACAGAAGATTTCTACAAAGATATTTCAGTTGACGTCCAAATCAAATTTGACACTTTAAATTTTTCACCAAACCATTCTTCGAGCATTCCAACAGGAATCAACAAGAAGGTTCCAGGAATGTTTAAGGATGAGGCTGGTGGTGAAATTATCACAGAGTTTGTTGGCTTGCGAGCGAAGCTCTACGCAATCAAGAAATTTGATGGTGAAGAAGAAAAAAGTGTAAGTGTGTCAAGAGAAATGTCATAAGAAACAAAATTTCTTTCAGTGATTACAAAGACGTCTTGTTCTCAGGACAAGAAGTGTTGAGGGCGATGAATGTCATTCGAAGTCGCCAACACAATCTCACCACAGAACAAGTGAATAAAATAGCTCTCTCTGCCAATGACGACAAACGAATCATCAGGCCTGACAAAATAACTACCTTAGCTTATGGATGCAGGACAGGCTGACATGGGAAACCAATAGGGCGACAGGGGAGGCCTGGCAAAGTGATAGGGGAGGCGACAGGACGAGAGGGGAGTCCTGGCAAAGGGGGCAGGCTGTGGTCAAAGTAAAATTGGGCGGGCTGGGACATGGGGGAACTGACTGGGGACAAATGGAGGCAAAGGGGGCACAAGGAAAGTGTGTTAGAATGAACAAAAGTCCTTTACTGATATCATATTTGAAACGTTGCAAGTTCTCATGAATGAGATATATCTGCGCGAATGCTCTGGGCGTTCTGCGGATTTGTGCAGTTGCGCACCTTAGAGGGAACACTGCTCACCAAGGAGTCTGCGCGATTTGACAACAACAGCGAACCTAAATCGCATGTTCGGCTACTAAGTTGCCAGAAGAAAATTATAATTTTTAAAGACACATATCGTCAAAAGCATTCTTTCATTTTCCCGGTGTCAAAATGAGAACGAATGTTTTTCGCGAAGAGGCAATTGCAGACCACAAAGTGGAAGAATATTAAAACAAATTGTAAGTTTATTGGAGAAGTTCCAGGCCAGATTTGACCATTTCCAAGAATTAAAACCATGCTTTGCATTCCTTGCAAATCCACTCAATGTTAATGTATCGGTGATGGTTGTCCAGTTCGCTAACCGTTTGTCACAAACTTGTCTGCTGTAGAAACAAAACTGACCGAAATGTAAAAAAAATCTGGCTCAAAAAAACTTTAGTCAACGCCATTCTACACTAAATTTCTGGCGACAGGTTCCAGAAAGTAAATACCCAGAATTTAAAATACCAGTGTATAATTCATTTCTGTGCATAGCACAACATATTGCTGTGATTTGTTTTCTCTGTAATGAAGTTCGCAAAATCAAACCATCGTGCAACCCTGAAAAATGGAGGCTTGGGAGAATTAATTTGCACAGCTTTAACAACGTACTGCCCAGATTTTCGAGGACTAGAAAATCAAACAAAAACTTAATACCGACAATTACTGTGCATCACTTGACGTAAAACTTGCATTCCCTACCATATTTGTATACTAACTGGTTTTGCGACTCGCTGGTGTTTTTGGTTTTCTGCAAATGACTCTTCGATTGAACAAGTTTGCCCACCCATGGTTTATACTATGTGTAAAGAAACATGAGTGAAAACGAAGCATTGCTGCCAACAAAACGCATTTTTTGCAACCAATGGTTCCTCTAAAGGTGCGCAATGCGCAAAACCACCAGACCATTTGCGCAATGAAATCTCGCGCACTTGCAAGTTGCAACATTCCAAATCATTGGAAAAGCACGAAAACAAGCTATTTGAATTAAATGTGTAGTTTGTTCGTATGTTCATAAGTTTTTATACTTATTCTACAAACTCACAAAGTTTATAATTTATTTAGAACTCTGCTAACTCAGTCTAAAAAAATCCATGATCACTAAAATAAACATTTGCTCAATGTAAAGTTTTCTTACAAGGAAAACACTGTATGCAACTGTGGCCGTAACGTTGAACATTTTCTTTTTTGTATACGCCCATTTGCGTTGCAACGCCAACAACCTGAAAAAGATAAGCAAAATGTCGACTTTGCACCCCCCCCCAGTGGAAAAATTTCTGCGGACGCCCATGCCTGTTAGCATTGCTTGCAGATGTAAGGACTGATGATGCGTAGTTTTACGTGAAATCGATTTCCTATTAAAATTTGTGATTGATTCCTTGCTTATTTCACCTGTGGAGTGACGTCACTTGATAATAACCACCTGACTATCCTACCATTACAACGTGTTTTTACAGGCATGTTGATTGGTAGATTTTCATGTTGTCAAAGTTGCATCTTAATCGGCCCTCGGTTTTGAATGTTTGTGTGTCAACGTGATGAATCAAAAACCAGAAAGGGATCTCAATGAAACTTTTAGGAATTGATGCAAGTAAACACAGCCAAGCATTGATGTAACTCAATCCAAATAACTTTTTGTTACATTCTTTAAGTTTTACAAATAGAATGAACAGAAGAGTATTGGATATGTTTTGGTACAATTCGCTGCTACTGTTGAGAGAACTTGGCAGTTTTTTCACTTTGAATGTGTACCTAGTTTGTTTATTGTGATGCATTGATAACATGTTGATGACAACATAGCCTACTTCGGAGATCTTTCACAGTGACTTATTTTAACAGAAAGACGTGATAACCAGGCCGGTAACTAGGAGGGGCTGCGCCCCCCTAGAAAAATGTGTTGGACATATTTCAAAAGTATTGGACAGTTTAAAAAATTTGGATCCCTCTCAGAACTCTGCTCCCCCTAGTGTTCCAAGCTGGTTACGGGGCTGTTGCTAACTGCAATGTTTTTTCCAAAATTCCACTCATCGTAACTCTTAAAATACCATTTTTTGATAATAACTTTATTTATAGACAATAGGGCAAAAAGTTATTTTAGGACAGATAGAAACTTCATGATTCTGCTTCTTTTGACTCCAATGAAAGGCCTCTAGTGCAATCCATTACAAAGTTGTTGCACTTCCACCTGGACCGCGTGAACTTTAGCCTTGTGTTGGTCCACCACTAGGGGAGCAACTGAAAATATCTACGGAATTGGGAGTTTTGGACCATTTGCCGAAGTTTTGGAGAGGCCACTTCTTCAATTTCAAAAAATTTTACTCACCCCGGCTACGTAATCAAACACTTCCCCCATTTGGAAGTTTCCTGTTACATTGAAACTTTGAAAAACGCAATCTTCTTCCATTTCTTGGAAAGCTGTTCACTGGAATATTTAGAAGGTCATCATACATGTTAATAACAACTGCAGTATACTCACGGATGATCTATCATGGCGTAATGTTTGCGACTTCCGGTCATAAATTCGCGTTCTGTTTTGGCACTGTCTTCTGATGCATTAAGATCATCTTCAACTTGCATTGGATTTTGAATTAAAATCATTGGATCGGATTTGGAAAACAAAAATCCGTTCCTCTGCTAGCACCCACAGGGGTAGAAACAAACAACGCACGTTTTTAAGTTGTGGCCGAGCCGCTTAGTATACTTCGAATACAAAAAAGGTTTTAAACCGGAACTCTGCCGCGGGGGCCCATTTTGATGAAATCGGTCAAATGGGCTTAAAACCGATCCTGGTAACACGATAATATCGTTTGTTGCGCAATATAAGGATGACATTACTGCTTTTCATTGGAGTGCGGCAGTGTCTCGAATCTGATGTTACGGTCGCACTAATTGCGAAAAACCTTATTGCTAACCTCGCTTGCCTCAAGAACGAAAAAACTTATAATGGCATCGATGATTGCGCCATCAGCAATGAACGAAAAATGTTACCTGAGCTTTACGGGAATGCTACGCCTGTACTCATTTCGATCGTCTTGGAACAGCGCCCAAATCGTCAAACAAAAGCAGCAACATCCCATTATGTAAAAAATGCATCTTCGTTTCGCTCAGTACAGCGAAAATGTTACTAAGTGGCAACTAGCAAAACACACGAAAGGTTGAAATTTTCAAAAGACAAAAGAATTTGTCACTTTTCTGATCAGAGTATACACGAAAACACGGTAAGTAAGCGGCAATCCTAAACACTTTACCCAGGCTTTGGCATTGAACTAAGAAGCCAGTTTAGAAACGATTTATTGCAGTTTGGCAATATGGGCACCGGTCCAATGAAGTGACGTTATAAGGCGATTCTACTGTATTATCATCTTGCAAGTTTACAATATAAAAGAGGTAATTTAGTCGCGAATTCAACGTATGGTATTTTACTTGTGCAAGTTAATAAGTGAATTGCTCTCTTAAGTACTGTGGAAAAAGTTGAACAAAACTTGATTTAGGTGAGAGCAACATATGATTCTATTTCTTGGTTTGACGTTTTCGGAGTGTAAGCAGGAGTCGGAGTGTTGATTTTCGTTGAGCTTTGGAGCAGGAGTCAAAAAGTGACTCCGATCACCTCTGCACTGCATCTATTTTTGTGTGTGACTGAGAAATTCCACAACTTGACTTCTGCCAACCCTGGGCGGTTTAGGTTCTACCAAATTTAAATAATGGAAGTATGTCTTTTTTCAAACATTGGGGCCGCCAACTTTTTGCCTCAACCTGTTTGCATAGCTGATCTGTCCTGTGCAGATTTCTTAATGTGCATCTGTGAAATTTCGACAGAAGTAAATCTACTGCGATTGTATTAGCCACAAACGTATTGTAATCGCATCTGAACCACGAGAATAACGGAATATATCTACACTTCACAAAGACCACAAAACACAAGATTGCACACTTGAAAATAATGTGTGAAAACACGGGTTGGAAAAATATTTGGCCGACCAGTAACGACATGCCAAGATGAAAATCTTTCGTGGAGAAGTCATGCTTTTTGACAAAAGCAATACAAAATGTTAAATCCTTCCCCAGTATTATTATGTAGCGCCAACCGTAGTTCACCATTTTAAGCACTGAACAATTCGCAGCTAAAACAGCGTTTCGGAGATGAACACGATTTATCGAAGTGGTCAATTTGTCGGACACATTAACAAGCAATGCTCATTCACAACGCCCTCACCAGGCGAAAACGATGCGATGTATTACGCTGGAGCTTTTACTATAAGCACAAGCGCTGTGATGAGACCGTAGAGACCCAAAACCTCGGCGAAAATCAAAATAAGGATCATTCCTGCAACAAACAAGACACTCGTTATGAATCTAATGGCTTCAAAACGTAGCAGGTACAGGCCATGATAAAACGCGTCAATGTTGTCGACGGACGCTGTCTAAGCAGAGTATGTATTACAACGGCAACATATCCTACGGCCCTGCCGGTCCGTTTCTTTATTATATACAGTATATCTACATACAATTTTTTTCAGTCCAAGTCAGTGTTTTTCTAAATTAGCCATGAGCAGGTAAGTCCCCGAAGGCTTTGACATTGAATTCAAATTTCGAAGTATTTTACTATCTAAATTTGCAGTGTATGGGATCATCCAAGCAATGAGGCCTATTTCAACAATGTAGATATCGCTTGATTGTATTGTTGTATGGCATAATTTTTTTTTTATTTTTACATCACATTAACCTTTACTTTATACAAAAAGTTATTTAATCTTTTTGGTACTTCCAATCGATTCAGTTGTGTGCCAACGTGGAACATCCACATCTGTCAAATCTGCCATCAACCAACAACCTAAGGCCCAGTGCTGTTGATTTGCTGCAGACCCCCGCGTTACCTTTACCCGGCACTGCAATTGAGCAATACGTTTATCATCTTTACGGCATTAGCAAGTATCTCGTTGGTTTCACACGGAACCAACTTTAGTTACAGTGACTAAAGCAAAATAAAAGAAACTACAATCTTTCCACAAACTCAATTTGCCATCTCAATGTACACGGTCAGGTGTGCCAATATTCTGTACGGTTTTAGGTTGTCAGCATGCTAATGGAAGAACAACTTTGCTTCCGACTTATTGGAATGAATTCGACAGATCTCATATTGGGACACCACATATAGTCAGCCAACGGCCGCCCTTAATAATTCACGGAACCATACATGCCCGAAAACCTTAATGATAACGGCCCTAAAATTAAAAGGAAAACCTGAACAAGTTTTCCACCTTATCTGGATTATCTTATAAATTACTTACCAACAAAAAGTTTCGGCTGTTGAGCAGTTCCTCTTACACCTGCATCGCCAACAATTCCAATTGCAAAGCCAGCAGCAAGTCCTGACAAACCGACACTCAGTCCAGCTCCAAGGTGTAGAAAAGCGCTGCAATACGTATTCAGTTAATCACTTTTTATTTGGCAATTGACTATTGACATTTATCGATCAGATTGCAGGGCAGGTTTTAAGGTTTACGTACATTCGAGTTTTGAAACTTCCTGTTAAAACTGCAGCCACAAGGTAAAATATTCAACTTTTAAAGCGATGGTAGTGCCACGGGCTTAATAGTTACTAGATTGAGAATAACGGTCCTTTCAAACTGACAGATTGCAGCTTTCTTTGAAGTGCAACCGGTATCAAACACTTTTGATTGATGCATGAAATCTACAAAATGTAGTTGCATCTTCCATATTAACGCAACTTTAAGTGGCACCATTGTTTTTGGTTATCGGTACCTAGTTAGGAGATGCAAACTATACTTCGCAACTATGACAGTGGACTTCTTAAGTTGACGAGACGAGCATTTGTAAACGGTATTAGTCACTAATAGGTGGTGAAAATATTGAATATCATTTCGCTGCTCACATGCAACAGAGCAGTATGCAATAAATATTTAAAGGCTAAGTTTTCCACCAAGAATGCTGAACTTTCGTTCTACAAAAAGCGATGATTCAACTGAATAAGAGTGAGAACCGGGTAGTTTTCTTTACATGATGGCGGGTTGAAACGAAATCAATTGCGAATAAAAAAATTAACCAGTTATCACATTATAAACGGGTGTTTTTTGTTCCAAAAACATTTGAGTATTAGCCAATACAGTAATAGTGAAAAACGTTACCAAGTTGTCACTGTCTTTACTACACACACATGATCAAAACTTCGTAATGAAGCGCATAATTGCATTTTTCATGCAAAATAAAATTGAAAGCAAGACTTACTAACCCGTGCAGACTTACTAACATTTTTGTAACACTTTCCTTGTCATGGAAACCATCTGGCACAATCCGAACTTAAGGAAAAGGCAAGCTGGACGTATTTTTTGGGAGGAAGGAAACAGAGCAAAATGATTTATGCAACTACATTGCCTGTGCTCAACGAAGTTTCATTTGTGAAATACGGAAAATCTTGCCAGCAATCAAGTTATGCTCACTGGTTGGGGGCTTGCAGTTTTGTCAATTTACGCTGTTTTAGGAACATTTAACATTCATTTTTATTAGAACTCGATCGACGCATCGGCATGATGCTTATCGGCCAATATGGCGATGTTGCTATGTATCAGATCGGCAAAATTCCGCCGACATACTCGTGTATATCGGCAACAAATATAAGTCGCTGCGCTATGGTCCTGAATCAACAACGAAACAAAAGCTATTCCGCACGGAGTGTTCGGAAACCCAAGTTGCTACTTCTCTGGTTAACGCAAATTCTGTCCTGTTCCTCAGGGCGCGCAGCCCTCCGATCACATTAAGCAGGCCTGCAGAACATACGGCCGCAAAAGCTTCTTTCGGCCCGCGAGAGCTTTCTCAATTGTAGAAAATATTGCAAAGCTCGACTTCGATTAATTGCCGTTCCAGAATTTCTTCCATACGAAATCTCTACATAGAATTGAAATGTTACGCTAAGCAGATGGCTGCCTGCGAACAAATCAGAGCACGTGCTGTGGTCATTGACTGTTTGTGACCCAGGCCTGCGTGGAATTCAATTTAAGGTTCCTTATCGCTGTGGAGTGATGGTTTCTGTTGTGACACATTACTAACCCGTGTGAGATCTGAGCGTAGGCACAGTGGCCTACACAAGGGAGTACTTTCACGCAATAGTTGTTTGCCTGTTTATTGATTCGCTTGCACGCTTGCTTTAGCGTTCAGGACTGCAGTAGCCACGACGGATGAAAACATCCCGTAACAGTAAGTGAAAACATCTGATTAGTTCGTTAATGTAGCATTGTGTTACGGTTACTACTCTACGATACCGCTGAAGCAGTGTTATAATAACTAATTTGGGGGTTACTCCGAACAATACCTCAATAACAATACTGTTCTTTGTTTCGAGACCTATGGTAAATTGTTTCTCGAGTATTGTTACGTGATTTACTGCAAATCTGTTCAATGTTCAACTTATTGGAGTCCATGTTGTTCGTATAATAGGTCATTTTCACAATTACTCTGCTCTCATGCTTGTGTCATTTGTATATTTTATTGCTTACTTCATGAGGCATTAGCTGTGCAGGGGCCATTCCACCAAGCCGATCACGACAGGTCGATGTGACAACGTGAGAATGACAAGTACGATACGCAGACACAGGGTTAGGGTTTAGCCTGCAGTTCACACAACGCCGACGAGCTCGTAACAGCTGAAACCATCAACAGTGGTCCACCAGACTGAGCCGTTACAGACGTCACGGTCAACTAAATAAGTCATGTGCTCCAAACTTGTCACATGACACTCCCAACCAATCCTGGTCAGCCACGGAAAAATTGACACTGCCTGTTTTTGACTTCATAATGACAATCTGCCTCTTCATTTGTAGTAACTTGTGTGTATGATTTCTGGTTTGCGGACTACAAACACATACGAAGGAAAAATGCACTGTAATGTCTTCCAGTTGTTTTAAGTAATGCAAATATGTCGCCATCGGCAATGAAAACCATCGGTATCGGCCCCCAAAAAAAACTTGCCAGTCGAGCTCTAACCAGCATTAGAAACTGACAGCTTGTCGATGTGAAACCTCCCGTTTTGTGACCACAGAGCAGTAAAGCTCCCGTAGAACTGGATTTGCTTTACCAAGCCGTGAATAAATCTCCCTGTTCCGCCTTCCGTCACTCATGTATACCTGAACTTCTTCCACTGCTGTAGCTTACTGTCACTATTGCATACACTGCCTTGGTTTTCTGGAGAGACATAACACCTGTCTTTGTAGGATGCAAGCAAAAACAAATAGTCCGCAAAAAGCAAATGTGTTGTTATTCTGCAGTTTCCAACAGTGACACCCTCATCCACTCGGCTGTGTCTGTCTATCCCTGTGTTTTTCAACCATTTTTGTTCCACGGCCCATTATAGCATCCCACTATAAGGGGTGGCCAAACTTGCTTTGTGTATGAGCCGCGTATCATAAAATCAAAGTTACAAAGAGCCGCAGCATAAAAATCTAAAAACCCTATTAATTGCAATCTACGCTTCTGTGACATCATAATTATTTTGCAACGACTTGCAATAGTAATACTATACGACCATGATCCTCAAACTGTGCGTAGCGACGCCCTGGTGCGTCGTTTATTTTCTAAGGGCGTGGCACAAAAGTAAACTTGTAGTTTTATTCAATGAGCTAAAAACAGTAATATTCTGCAGTTTTATAATTTTACCAAAAAGACAATTTTATTGTTTAAGTGCGATCATGCTCACAGAAGATAGCTAGGGCTGGGTGCAACTACTTACTACCACGTCTGCTGCTATAAGCGCATTATACAGCACATGACATGCATCACACCTAAAATAAGCCATTTAGAAGATTTCTTGCCTGTGCAGAACGTTGTGTGATATTACGATTGAGCTAGAGCTACAAGTTAATTGTCATTGCATAAAAACAATCGGAGCGAACAAGACTTTTGTCTGAACCGCCCATTATCTGATTTAAAATTTGAAATGATTTTGAGCTTGAATTTTGATATGAGCTTGAATGATTTTAAGTGTAAATGTCAATTTTGCAATGCACATTTTGAAGTGATCTGTTAAAAATTAACTTACTTATTACTTACACAATATAAATTTGTTACTTGAACCCAGACCTATAGCTATCTTATGATTACGTAACTTCTATAATTGTTTACAAATATAGGCGTTGCACAAATTTTGATTTACTTGCATTGAAGGCTACAGTAGTCACTTGTGATGCTCATGTAAACAGGAAAACTAATGTTGCAATCCTAAGCGTAGATCTGTAATTAATAACGTGTACAACAGCAGTTATTTAGATTTGCGGTTAACATTTACAGTTTTTTTAAAGGAAAATGTTAGATGCACGGTATGGACGTGTAGGGACCCGATGATAATTCGATTCTAGGGACCTGATTTTCAATTCTAGGGACCCGGGAACCCGAATCGGGTCCCTAAAACAACTTAAAGACCCTGCATTTATCATGTAGAACAGAAACCTCAGTGTGTTGTCTGCAGCAGGGTATTGGCCAGTGAAAGCATGTTATCAAAAAAACTTAACGTCATTTAACATCACCTCTGCATTTGAGAAATAACCAGGTAGCTTTTTTTCGGAAAGTAAAATGATTTAAAGGCAGGTGTCCACCATTTCAAAATTATACAGTTTCCAACAAGGGCTTTATTAGCATCCTACCAAGTTACACAGAATTGCCAAGTCTTTAAAAGCCTCACACCATTGCTGAGGAGCTAATACTGCTGCTGCAATCGATCTTGTAAGTACAATGTTAAAGTTTAAAATGATATTGCTATCTAATGATTTGCTTGGAAAATGATGTATGATTCTGCCTTCAAATTTACCAAGTACATTTTTGCAACGTACATCTTAAGCTCCTGTCAAAATTTACTCAATACTTTCTAAATTCAATCTATGAATGGATTTGTGATCTTTTCATGCAACCTGCCCTGTCCTTTTACCCCAGGTGTCTACACTATGACCCACGGGCCAAACCCCACCCATGAAGACATGTTGTCAATAAAGAAAAAATAAATACTTTTACGAAAACTTGTTGATTGGGGTAGGATGTAACATATCCCAAAACAATCACATTACGTAAAAAATGATTGGCCCTCGGAATGTTATGCAATAGCTTATGTGACCCTTGGACAAAAATGTGGAGACCATTGCTTTACCCTAAGAAAGTGCCTATATTGACCTTGCCTGTGATGATTCCCTGAGAAGAAAAGTTTACTTCAGAAAACCCTACAAATTTCTGATTTTCATTGAATGACGAATACCCAGCTTTGGCTAAAGGGTGCTATGGATGGTTATCCCTATCATTCGTTACGTCATATTTATGTGAAGCACGATTTTCTGCCATGACCGTGATTAAAAAACAAATATTGATACTGAATTAACTTTTTAACTCTTTAGAACCGGTCTACGATATATTCGTACTTCGATTTTGGCCTAAAAAACAGCAGTTTTCAGTTGCCTTACCAAAACCCTAGCTCCTCCGCCAATTGTGCGAGAGAGCTGTTCAAGGGCTCAAACAGATCGGCCAGTCTAGTAGATTGCACTCGAAAAAATTTTTGGTTGGGGGGTGCAGATTTTTGTGACTGACGTCATAAGTGAAGTAGTTTTGGGGTCATTCTGGCTCATGTTGCCTGGCCTAGGGCCCAACCACTAGACCAAAGTGTTTTGCTGAAGTTTGCATTGGAAACTAGGCTCAAGTCTTGAGTCTTTTGAGCCTTATCAACTTTAGTGTTTCTGGTTCAAAAGTTATGATCTAAAACAAACAAATTAATTATCTAATTAGCCAATTAGTCAAATATTTTTACTAACTTACATCACAAACTTTGAACCCGAAACCTCAGCAGATCATCCAAAGTATCAAAAGATTCGAATTGTAGCCTAGTTTCCCGTAAAAACTTCATCGAAATACCACCTAACGGTTGGTGCCCAGGGCCAGGCAAAGTGGGCCAAGATAGCTGAAAAGTCCTCCACTTATGACGTCCCTCACAAAAAACCTGCACCCTGAAGCAAAAATTTTTTTTCGAGTGCAGGCTAGAAGACTTGCCGCGCATCTTTTGAGACTTTTACCAGGTCTGTAGAGCATACTGGACTGGAGAAATTCCCGCGCAAAGCCACCTGCGTTTAGGCGTTTTTTTCTGAAAATCCCCGAAAGCAGCCAGATGACAAAGAGTTAAAGGTAGATGCACGTGCTATTTTGCAAATTCTTGTAAGATTCGACTAAATAGTGAAATTCAATAAAGCAAGCCCATACATCTGATGCATGTTTCTTGTTTTATCAATAAATAAAACTTTGGTGATATGCGTCTTTATTAACGTCTTGTTGCTGGTGCGTCGCAAGCCCAGCAAACTTTTCCAAAGGCACCACAATAAAAAAAGTTTGAGAACCGTTGCTGTATGACACGTTAGCTAGCACAGTACCATTTTACAATATTTCTACACTTTGCAATAGAAATAAAACAAAGAATTCTCTTAAGCTCAAAGAGCCACATGCAAAGATTTGCAGAGCTGCAGTTTGGCCACCCCTGCACTATAACCTAACGACCCCCATCTGAACCTCGAATAAAGCAAATGTAATACAGCTGTGTACGTAAAATATTTACTTACGACTACTCCTCAATTGGTTCACGACCCCTCTGGGGTTATGACCCCAGGTTGAAAACCACTGGTCTATTCGATTCATGTAGATTATTAGGAGTGAAAGCAACACTCTCATTAGTTAAACACTCATGGGGAACGGTTGTTAATCACACTGACAAACTTCTGAGCAGGAATAAAAGAACTTGTTCCAGAAAAGTTGATCTGTAGTGCTATTGCCAGGATGAAGACTGTGCTGGGTGTCATCTAGCGTTGGTTCAATATCTCGTGGCATCTTTTTTAAGGCACTTGGTACACACTTCCCGGGAGGCTAAGGAGAGTAATGCACTGGTAGTTAGTGCTCTCGCATACCTCCTTTCCGGTGTATGGAGATGATCAACCCAGTTTCCCAATCTTTTAATGCCATTCTAAGAACACCAGACCACTTGACACATACGAGTAAGCCAAATAAAATGCTCAATTAAGTTGGATTTCATCATTTACAGCCTGTGGCCTTCACGGATTTGGCAGATGCAAAGACTTTGGCCGCAGTGATGTTATTTTACTACCCTAAATGAACCTCTCTCCTGTGTGCAGTGGTGATGAGAAATTGACTAGGTTAAAAAGGTTTGAGTATTGCATCATTTGTCTTTGCTGGATTTAGCAATATATTTTTTGCCACGGAGCCAGAAGGAAATGAGATTATGTAATGCATTTATTGTACAGCATGTTTAAGCTTTAACACCTTGAGAGCCGGTCTGCGAATATATCGTACCTGAATTCAGCCTAAAACCAGCAGTTTTCGGTTGCCTTACCAACACCATTACCTCCTCCAGGTCATTCCATGTCAAGTAATCCAGGCTATGCAACCCTGCAACTCCCCCTCTCAGATTTTGATGAAATTTGACAAGCTTATAGAACTTTTTCTCCTGATCAAAAAGTTCTAAATTTTTAAAATCGGACAACCATAGCCAAAATTACAAGCATTTGGAAGCATTTGAAGTTCTACTTTTGTGCTCTGCTCATTCGAGTGTAACAGCATGATGAATTTCTTATGATCAACTTCGAAGTCCCGTAAGTCTGCCTCTATATGGTTGGAGACAGTCAATGTTTTAAATATTGTTGAGCATATACTTGAGCTAATTCCCAGATGCTGACACCTGAGGTTACGTTGGTTGACCTTTGAACCAAGGTTGATTAGCAGCACCTCTTATGATCACTAATGCGTGACATCATTTTTAACAGCCAATATCCAGAGGTCTGTAGGTGGGATGATGTGTGATACCTCATCTGAAAGGTCTATTCAAGGGCAGTTGAAATCAATAATAAAATTGCTGGGTTATTGAGTGTTCATAGGAAAAAATGCATGCTAATTCAAATATATGAATCTTAGCCAAAATTGCTGTTCCTTGTTCATTTTGTACTCACTACTCATTGTTTTTCAACTGGAACACAAACACAACAAATTAAAAAATTTGCACTTAGGATAGTTTGGTGCATTCATGTCTGTATATAGCACTTCAAACATGTTTTCCTGCAGTGAAAGATAATCACTGATAAACAGTCAAGGTTAGTTTCCCCAAGCCACAACTATTTTACTCTTGGATGAATCTGACAGATAATATTGTCCACGAGCATGGCCTTTGATCATTTGTCCCATAACAGTATTAAAACTCGCCATAACAATATTCACTAGCCTAGCTTTTCAAACATGATGACTGAACTGACTTTGGTCATTCCAAAAATATTTTGGTCAAGGACCTAAAAAATAAACCCAGCTTGCAACTAGCACCACTGAAAAGCAAATGCTATACATGCTTAACAGCAAATTCTCACAAAAAAGCAGTTAAATAAATAACCAAAGTCAAAGAACCTCAAATATAATGAAAAATGTTGTTACTTACGCAAACAAGGACATTGTAGCAGCCATTTTTTGAGATATAAGCACAGCAATAACTACTCCATAGATAGCAATGATACCAGCCATGACAACTGGAACAATAGATTTCACAATAAGTTCAGGCCTCATAACACTCATTGCTGCAATGCCAGTTCCTGACTTGGCAGTCCCGTATGCTGCACCCAATGCTGTGAAAAAATATCAATGCTTCACACATCTCATAATCACACAGACTTCTTTGTGTTGAATGTTTTACACTCTCAATGGACATAGACCTGGGCTGCAGCACTGACTTATGAAACAAATGTCAGGATGCAACAACTATCTGCTCAATTTAAATTAAGTCAATGGGAAATTCACAAAATTACATACTCCAAAAATTCTCAATTGAAACTTTCACTATGACATATTTTGAAGTACAACTACAGTGGTACAATAATTGTGTACGTTTGCAGATTCTTACAAAAATGCATGTAACTGAAAATGTACTCAATAAAAAATGTATTTCTTTGCATTGAAAATGAGATATCAGCACAGGTAAGTGTGAGAATAACAATCTGAAAAAACAATGACAATCACAATGTTGTCATTTTGAAAATTGAGTCATGATGAGCAGAAGTTAACAACGAAAGGATAAAACACAGATAAAGGTGATTTGACATTCACTGAATGCAAGCCGAAGCTGTCAAATTGAAATTGGTACAGCACAATAATCACAAGCTAAACAAACCCATTTATGTAAAGTAAGCTAGGTTATGGGAAAAATAAGTTTGAAAAAACAATTTGAGTAGCTCAGTAATTTAGAGTAAATTATTGTATTGTAAACAGGCCAAGTTAATGATGACTTAAGTTATGTTTATTATTATCAATATCACTATCAGTGGTGACCGTCCAAACAAACTCTATAATATAGTACTTCTTACCGCTGAAAACCATCGCTGATGCAGCTCCCATGGAACTGAAGAAGGATGCATACGTAGGATTGCTCATTTTGTAGACCTAAAGGAATCAAAGACAAAATAGAACTCACAAAAAGTACAGCGGCAACCCAACCGACCTAAACAAATCCCAATAGCAATACAATACAGCACCAGCTTTCTGTGCGTGAACCGTTCCTGATATTGAGTAAATGACATCACATGACTAGACTCCCATGCAGCCTCGCTCTGTAATCATGTGACAATCTTGACGTCATCATAGAAAACTATTAAAAAGTATTATGCAAAAAAACACCACTAGCCGATTTTCATGAAAAGTTGAAGTCAACAGGATTAAACAATCAACATAATTTGCTAGAAAACAAATTCATAAATCAATGAAATGCAGAGATAAAAACAACTTTCCAAATTGCTGTATTTCAAAATAAAATTGCTAAATTAATTAAGCGCAATGTACCTATGTGCATAGTAAGAATATTGTTGAATTGGTACAGGCAACAGACCATGCAAGTAAAATGGGGAACCAACTACTCATCCCCCTTTACTGTAACCAATGGGGTGAGGCAAGTGGGAGTCCTGAGCCCATACTTATTTGCTGTTTACCTGGATGAACTCTCAATGCAGCTGGGATCAGCCAGGGTGGGATGCACTGTGGGAAATATGGTTGTGAGTCATCTAAAGTTTGCTGATGATATATGTGTGTTCAGCCCCAGTATTAGTGGGCTGCAATGTCTTCTGAATATTTGTGGTGATTATGCTGCTGAACACGAAATCATTTGTAATTGTAACAAAACAATTGGTGTTCTTTTTTGCCCAAAAAAGTATAAACAACCTGCCCCATCAAATGTTTTTCTAAATGGTGTACGTGTACAATTTTTAAACCAAGTCAAATATCTTGGTGTGTGGATAAATGCATCATTGAAGGATGATGATGACATTCAGAGACAAGTGAAATCACTATACTGTGCAGCAAACAAACTCAGAGGCACCTTTGATCAGCGCTCTACTGCAGTAAAAAACATTTTATTTCGTGCTTATTGCATGCCAATGTATGCTTGCCAACTGTGGAACAAATACACGCAGACTATTATGAAGCGATTACGTGCTGCATATAACAATGCCTATCGAATTATGCATTACATACAAAGAAATGTGAGTGTTCGCCCACACCAGGTTAGCCACTGTGTCACGACCTTTGAAGCCGTGCTAAGAAACAACTTGTATCGATTTTTTATACGATGCACATCTTCATCCAACTTTTTTATTCGATCGCTTCAAATGTTTGATGCTTTTTACAAATCTTCATTTTTCCT
>Ga0210059_1004642_pt1 | contig 22194 bp, 15 predicted proteins | sample Ectturendosymbi2_FD_188042 | JGI IMG/M metagenome (GOLD analysis project Ga0210059, IMG submission 188042) | Ecteinascidia turbinata endosymbiont from Florida, USA - Sample 2 (SPAdes) (version 2) | ecosystem: Host-associated > Tunicates > Ascidians > Unclassified | place: Key West, Florida...
GTGGCCTTATTTACAAATTCCATGAAGAAATGCATGGACATTGAAAATGTTGGCAGCGTTTAGAACAGTGGTTTTCAACCTGGGGTCGTTTGCCTTTTTTCTAGGGGTCGTGAGAGCTTCTGACAAAAATATTCATGTTTACTTCTCTATTTTATATTTCTTATGGAACTACTTTTTGTCGTAGCCAAAATAATAGGATCACCTGGCAAAAATGATAGCCTACTTTTTTATTTGAAATTGTTTTAAGTGTGATTATGACCACCACAATACAGAATACTGTTGCGTTTGGCAACGCACGAATAACTTTGCGACGTTAGAATGTGATGTGTTTGTAAATTAGATATCTGATTGCGGCAGCTAAGGGAGTTTTTATTCTAGTATTCAATGAGTTGTGCTGTGGAGTTATTTGTGTACTGCACGAGTCTCTCTCACTGATGCTGCCATGTGCATGAATTTAACAAATGAGTCTTGGTTCAACACAGTGATGTGGTACGTTATTTTATAGTCATTGTGATTTTCTATTGTGCAAACACAACTGCATTTCATATGTCTGACTGGAAATTTTCGGAAGGGGGTCGTTAGGTTAAATTGGGTTGCAAAATGGGTCGCCGCATGATAAAGGTTGAAAACCACTGGTATAGAGGTTCTACGCATTTTCACTCGAAAAATGTTGGTGAGCCAATTGAGTATTCGAGGTGTTTGCCGTTGCCATGCTTTCAATAAATTAGTTTTGGCTTAGAAAAATGTTAATTGTTTTGTTCGTTACAAAACAATACCAACCCTTCTGTGTAAGGACAGGAAGTGATGCCCTGGTGAAGGTCCCATGTTCTGGTCTCCTACCTAGTATTGAAGTAGGCCTATGTTATTTGAGAATGTGGAGAAGAGGCGAATCATTACTTCTTATTTTAAAACAAGCACAGTCGATGTAGGCGAGTGTATACAGCCCTAGCAGCACTCGCCAAAACAGCAAAGTAAAGTGCCAACTCCACAGGAAAGGTTGCGTTCCATCATTCAATTTTTTGCCAAGGTGTTTCGTCGTTTATATCATTTGCCAATGAAATAACAAACTTTTAAAGTTTTTAACTATCTACCACTTACTTGTTTCACTACATTCTTTTTATTTTAACACTGGGCATCTGGACTGATATTCAGATTTATTCGCCATTTCGTGTATTGTGGCAAACGAAGCTTTGCCATTTTTTGTAACGTTACCTACACCTTTCCTAATTACTTTTCTCCTCAAACGACAAGTAATTGAGTAAGAATTATCCAAAGATTTCGAATTAAGATGTTATAAATTTAGAGATTTGAAAAATCGAAAGCACTACTTTGAATTTCAAAACGCAAAATTGTAACTAAATTTTCATCCATCCAAACTTGCTCACACTGTCGAAAACAAGTTTTAAAAATGTTGCTCGTGATTCTGCTGTTGACGCAAAGAAAAAAATCTTTAGGCCTATTAGAGCAGTAGACTTTTTTTGGCACAAATTAGGTTTACACTTTGAACCAGCGAGGTAATATCCCACCGCATGCTCTGCTGCAGTGGCGTAGCGATGTTAATGTCGCCCGGGGCCGACCATAACAATGCTTCCTCTTTCCACTCCTTACATTTGCTTACAACAATATAAAATGAGAGAAAATCATGTACCATGCTTATTATAACAATAAGGAATAATAAAGCATCTTGAACATCATAACCAAATACTCACAAACTGAAAGGGGTCTTGTTTTTAATTCTCGATTATGGATCTTGCTTTCTCTACTTGTTGGCCACCCTTCTCGTCATTACTTTTCCGATTTTTTTGCTTTCTTTACATTTGCATATATGTATGGCTACATAAATAGCATAGCTGGCACATGCTAGGCAGTGGTTCAGCGGGAAAGTTTTATTTTTTGTCATTACTTGTGAATCAGTTGGCGTCGTGGATTCAATGTGTTTTCCATGGCAACAACAAAGTGCACAGGGCTAATGAAGCCCTGAAGCAACTTGGGTCTGCTTTATTGTCTTACTTAGGGCAAGGTGCTCGTAGTTTGTCAGTTTTTTTACAACTGCGGCAGATCTTTTGCAGGTAACAATTGCCTTCGTGTTGACGATTTTTTCTTTCTCTGATAAAAAGAAAGTATTACATGCTTTCGATAGGCGTTGTTGGGACGCAACATGCTGCAGTAGAATGAGCCAAGTTCGGGATTACTGGTGTAGTTGACTAGCAGTGAAATGGTGTAGCGCCTTCCCGCTGATTTTATGGCTCCATGTATGATCCCTAGATTTGCTATTTTTTATTGTCAAGTTTTCATATTTTCAAGTTTTTCATAATTTCTATATTTTTACGTTAAACTGATATTCACAACTGTTCCAGATTTCCGTTTTTGCTGACACACTTAGAATTTTCGCAACACCGATCAAACTTTCCATGTTGTAGCAACTTGTAGGGCGCGTAAGGGCTCACGGCCCCCTGGAAATTTCTTGACGCCCACCACCCGGGTTAAGAACCACTGCTATAGAACATTGGATTTGAAATCCAATGCACAGTTCCCATTCGAGAATAATTTCAAACGAGCGCAAAATAGTCCAGTAACTCGGGCTAATATGAATGAGCCTAGTGAGCAGAGGACTAACTGGCGTTATCATTGCTCTGTGACGTACGTTACTCAATAGAGGAGAAATTATCATGAGAACTTCTCATTTACTGTTACGAAACTAACGCCACAGACTAATGATAGTGCCAGCCAGAATGAAAGCAAATGGAAATTTCAGTGACGCAAGTCTCGAACGGTTGCATTCAGTCAGTATAAATGGTGTGATGTGCCCGAGTGACGCTGTTGACCTGGGTCGCCCCTGTAACAGCTTATTTGAATTTCAGGTGGTTTACCGATACGTTTTCATAGTGGTTTATATTTGTTTGAAGTAGTGTAATTTTGACCTTTATATGGTGCAGAAGCTGAATCTGGCAACAAAACCCCTCTAACCCCTATCTGATTATGTAATATGTGGACGCTTTCCTAGCTTTGTGAATGTCGCATTTGTCTACTTACTTGTGAATGAATTTTTTTGTAAGACTAAGAACAACTGGTTGCATTTATGTGCTCAAATCAGTGTAGCGTAGATAGATAGGGTGTAGTGTAAGCTATAGATAGAGATCGTTGAGGGCTTATAAAACATTGCATAAAATTGCTAACATACTGACAAAATTTATTGACGTCATACTCCAATGCTTGTGACGTCACAGTTGCCAATTCAAACCACAAAACTTTTCTAGAATTTTTTTGAGTTGCACTTGTCCCCCACTTTGAAAAAGGCTCCGTCACCCATGCACAAGGTAGTTTTGCAGTCAGACTGCGTCACCATCACCGAGAGGCGGGACGTTCGAAAATCGAGCATGAGAACACATTCAGCCACCCAGAGTTCCAAGTACCAGTGGATTTTACTCGCCGAGATCACTCTTAGCTGTTTCTTATACATTTTACTGCTTTAAGTTTTTGTTCAGACCGTATTTTCTGTTTTTGATGATCTTACACACTGTGTCTCAGTGCTTATGTGACGCCGCTGCACTCGTCACACCTCTTCCAATCTCAAATAACCACATCTTAAGTCGATCGTCAACAGAGTGTCTTACTGGAGAGGAGCTCACTGCACCCTGAATAACACAAGAAGGATTTTTTAGTCGTAACACATTACAGAGTAGGTGTTGGTTGAAGAACGCAGTCTGAGAGGGGAGCAAAATACCAAACATCGCACCAGCCATTCCTGCATTCACTCGTCATCTTTCAGGAATCCAGCAATGGGAGAGAAATGAAGACATTCTAACATCAGGTTTTGAAATAAACGCCTAGACAAAAATCGGATTGGGATGCTCAGCTGTGCACAAGAGCATGCAAATTGTTTTATCAAGGTTTTCAAACGTTTTTCCGAGACATTTAGCATGAGGCTGACAACAGTTTGGTTTCACTAAATTTAACACAAGTTTTGCCGGTTAGTATTTTAATAGTTTTAAATCACTTTTTCACGTGTTTGGCTCGCACGCATCGTCGACATGCTTGGTGTGATAGAGGAATCACAAGAAAATACTGAAATCATGAGGCGCCACGAAGCACACGGAAGGTCTTGGTTGCTAAGCAAAGACATTACTGAAGAAAAACAGACACTAAGATAACGCACCAGCAACTGCTGCAATTGGTCATCGTAATGCAGGAGCGTTGTACAGTGAAGGAAAAATGAAGATTTATAAAAAGCATCAGACCTTTGAAACGAATCAGATCAAAAAATGGATGGATATGCACATTGTTGATTGGAAGCATACAGATAGTTTCTAAACAAGGCATCAAATATCTTGACAAAATGGTCAACCTTGTGTGGGCCATTACTTATTTTTTGTTCAATTATGGATTTGCCTCAAACACATGGTTCATATCACAAGGGTAATCGAATAACACAAAAGCACATTTCTTGGTTTGTATTGTATATTTCGGTAGGCATTGTTATACACCAGGGGTCGGCAAACACCGGGCCGCGGCCCGGTGCCGGTCCGTGGAGAAATTGTTGCCGGGCCGTGCGGCACAAAAGCCAAGTTGTTCCAAAGTGACTGGAACGACTGACATAAGGAACACACTGCGGGTGCCATTGACCACCATAATCCCTACAGGTCGGAGCATGTTACTGCAGCAAAGCAAGCCCAGATCTCTCACTGAATCAGTGCCATGATGTCTTAGTGAGTTGTAATAAATTTGCGTGCGTACCAAACATTCATTATTTTTGAAGGCCGCTCTGCTAGGCGCAAGCCAGTCCGCAGTGCGAAAAAGGTTGCCGATCCCTGTTATAGACAACTCGTAAGGGTTGCATACTAGTCTGTGTATATTTGCTCCACAAATGGCAAGCATACAGTGTACACTGGCATGTAATAGGCACGGAATAGAAAACCTTCTATTGTGATGAAATGAAACAATGGAGTGTTTGTACCAGGACCCTGACAAGGGGGGAGGGGGCAATGCCCCGGGACGGCACTTTTCGGTGTTTTCGGGGAGGTGGTACTTTTGGTGAAAAGAAGGAATAGCAAATGGTCTTTCACGAATGAACCTGAAGTTATATTTACGTTTAGGTTTTAGATTTTGGTTAAGGTTGGACCTAGCATACGTTCCGGTTTGGCCGGGAATGTCCCAGTTTCAGCAAGCTGAAGCTCATCAAGACATATTTAAGAAGTACGATGCGACAGGACAGACTAACGAACCTTGCTCTCCTGAGCATCGAGCATGACGAGTTGGAGAGAGTGAATTTCACTAAACTGGTCAGCACCTTTTCTGTGTTAAAGGCCAGGAAAATGTTACTTTAAATTCTTGTTACTTTTGATTCTGTGATTGTATGACCTTACTCTTGAAAAAAATTAAATACTATTGAAAGAACGATCTGATTCAACCGCTTTCACACATTCGTTCTCAGGTTACATGTGAATCGTGCTAGTGACCATCAGATGTGGAAGGTGGTGGTAGTGGTTGTGGGAGGGACGGCACTTTTCGACTCGCCGCGGGGCGGCACTTCCCCATGTCGGGGCCCTGGTTTGTGCTCATATCTTGTGTCCAGGGCCGGCGCTATAAATTTCGGGGCCCAATTAGAAAACTGATGGCGGGGCCCCCAATCTAGACAAAAGTAAAAGTGTATATAGAGTATGTGCTTATTTTGCCTGACATATTCGTCCTTTAACAAAAAATGAAATGCTTGATATGCTAAAATTCTGAAGGATAATGAAAGCTTCAATTGTTTTTTTAAATACCAACTCTTACAATTACAGACATAATGCTTATACACTAATCGTTTAGAAAAAGACTCCAAGCTTTGTTAACTTGCAAAGTCTCTCAATATATTTTCAAGGTCAATGATTTTAACATTGCCATTTTCTATAGATAGGATTGCCACATTGTTTACTCTCTCTTGCGAAATTGTTGATTGTGTGTTTGAATTAGTTTTGATAAATTATTTTCACCTGATACAACTGTTACGGGCATTGTCAAGAAAATCTTCAAAGCAATGAAAACATTACAAAATCCTGTAAATTGGTGGTTTTCAACCAGGAGTCACACCTCCCAAGGTGGGGAGCCAATAAATTTTCAATAGGACGTGAGCTCTTCCCCTCTCTGCAACATGGAACATTTCTGAAAGGAAAAGTGTTCTGTCCAAATTACTAAAATGCTGGGGGGGTTGAAACAAAGAACAATTACATAACAGTTACCACAATAAAGCAGATTAGGTCTACTGATGGAGACGGAGTTACCAGAAAACGAAAGACGTTGATGGATAACCGTTGGCTGAAGGGCTTGAAGCTCTGAAAACTTTCTTCTCTCCAGTATCGTTACGCCTGATGTTCGGTTCAGTTTTATTTCTGCATCCTGGCCAAGCACAGAAACTTCACCAGGACTGCAGGGACAGGAAGCGACGGCCGTAGCTGTCATTAACTGACTGCCCGCACAAGTTTATGCAAAACAACAAAATACAAATGAAACCATAGTGAAAAACAAAAAAATGAAAAAGATGCTCTATTTGAATAACTAGTAGTAGGCTATCAAATTACAGCAGTGATTTTTAACCTTTTCTTTATCACGCCTACCATAAAAATGGTTCAATTTCTTCTGTGTGTTTTTTTATTTCTGCATCCTGTATACTTTGAAAGTTGTTTAGAAATGAATAATTTCACATGGCCTGTAAGTTGTTCAAATCTACACTCTATTCTATGGAATAAATTGTTTGGCCTAGCACTAAGTTAAAGCACTGGTCTTTGTACGTTTCTTTTGGATCATCCAAAGGTTGGTCTTCTGTCTCGTATGAAAACATTCTCTTTTGGGTGGTTATTCTTCGTAGTTTTTTCTTGAAAAGGTCTAAAGTATAATGGTAATTAACAGCTCAGCCAATTCACTTGCACCTAGTGGAACATAATTTAAACCTTGACGGTTTTTCATGCTCAGTGCCAATTGTCTGCCCTTTACAAAGTCTTTGGTGTAACCTCTAGAAACACAATGTGGCTTCCAAACGATTCTTTGAATTTCCATGCTCACATAACCTTGCATGAAGAGTACACCAGTTTTTGAATCCATTTGTTGGTAATAAACTGGTTGTGTTCTTACTTACTAAAAGTTTGCAGTAAAAGCAATAAATTTAATCAGCAGGCTGAGAGTGCATCATTCCAGGTCTTTCAACACTCTCCCCATTTGGAAGTTTTATCTAAGGTGAAACTTTGCAAAAATAAAGCACATTCTTTTTCATTTCATGAAAAGCTGTTAACTGGAATGTTATAGGATCTGTAATTGTTAAGTTATTTCTTACATTTTTAATTGTATGTGCTGGTCAAATTGTGTCTTCATGCACTAATTGTGTCTTAATGCACGTTAATTACAATTGTACTCACGGATCATCTATCACTGCATGATGTTTGGGATTTTTTCGGACATAAGTAAGTTTTCTGCTTTGGCATTGTCTTCTGATGCATTCAGATCATCTTCAGTTTGGATTGTTTTTGAAATAAAATTGTTCGATCGGATTTGGATTTGAAAAAAATAAATCCATTTGTCTCTGCCAGGGATATCTAGAAACTTCCATCCCGGAGCTTCTAGATATTCCTGGTCTCCGCTAGCATCCGCCGGGATAGAGACAAAAGAAGGCAATGATTGAAACAAAAAAAACGCACTTTTAAGTTATGGCCTAGTATGCTTTTCTTAAAAAAAAAAAAATGTTTCAAACCGTAACTCCGTCGCTGCTGACGCGGGGCCCAATTTGACAAAATCGGTCAAATAGGCTTAAAACCGGGCCTGCTTGTGCCACCGGCTAAGTGAACTCTTGTAGCGGCAGAGTTCACTTCTCCTGTGACATAAGATCAAATGCAGGTTGGAGTGTTTTGCTCAAGAACGAAGAAATGCACTGATTCTTACTTCTGAAGCTCAAATATGAACTAGGTCTGCTGCAGGGCGCAACATGCGTTGCAGGCCTTTGCAGAGAGTTCAGTTTCGACCAGACCTGAACAAGGTGCCTCTGCCTTAATGTTTCCAACATGTTTTCCCAAACTTGAAATCCAATTTTTGCTTTTTCCTACTATCCGGTGCCAAGCAAAATTTCTGACTTGCGAAATTTCTGATTTCATGCCATGTGCGCCTGCACAGAGTAATAATCTACATATCAAATACGCTTAGAAAACTGATGATTAGGGCTTAGGGATTGGTGTTTAGGTAAGCGTGTGGGGTTAGGGTTAGAAAAATAAAAATAATTGAGGTCTCAGACTAAGTCCAATATATTTCAGTTGTTATAGTTATTCTCGTACTGTAGCTTGTTGCGGGTATCTGACATCTCACCAAATAGTTTTAATTTACACAACTAACATCAAAAAGTAATCACCAAACTATCTTTACTCTGAGAATCAAAAATACTGACAAACATTAATGGATCAGAACTTCGCAAAGGTCAGAAAGTTCGCTTGACACCGGGTTCTAAAATCTGCCAACCTCGATGTTTTAGAAAAATGTACAAAACCGTTGCATTAAAAATATTACAGGATTTGGCCGAGTTGTATGCTATTTATACTGTTCTCTGATTGTTTCGTCATATTAAAAAAAGAGAATTCAAATATGCCATGAAAGCTAGTCGGAAGTTCTAAGAAACATACAAACGGTTGCCATGGCAGCAGATTTACGTAGCAGATCTCCTCAAGAATTCTGGCAGAACATCAGAAAAAGCAAGAAATCTTGACTTCCATCTGCAGTGGGAGGTGAAACAGGAAATAAAGCAGTCACTATCATGTGGAAAAACCACATTGCGGCATTGCTGAACTCATCAACAAACTGTGAAAATGGTAATTTTGTGAAGCAAAATATTAACTCACATGGAAATTTTGGAGGGACTGATGAGTTGATGTGTAACAGCTTCAAAATTAAATCTCTGCTGCACAAATTACCACTGAATCGCGCAGCTGGCAAAGATGGATCTTTGCTGAACACATTTTCTATGCTGATTCAAGTGGTGCAATCACCTGAGTAGTCTGCTCAATGTGTGTTTTATACATGGAAAAATTCCACAGGAAAGCATGCAAGCTGTCATTCTATCTATTTGAAAAAACAAGAATGGGGAGATAAAGTGATGCTGGGAACTGTAGACCTGTCTCTCTTGCAATTTATCATCTCCAAGTTGTTTAAATATTACATTTTTTCCTGCATTTCACCACTTTTGGCCACAACAGACAACCAGTTTGGCGTCATGCCAAAATAAAGTTGCCAGATGTGTTTTGTAAACATACCGACGTTTTTGTCAACAGTGACAAAAATCTTTTCATCGAAAAAATAATGAAAATAAGGCGTAGGCCTAGTTGTTGTAGTTATTAGTGAACACTGTGCATTTAAACATAGCCTATCCATGTCTTTGCCATTGGCGATAGCAACATTGTTGAGGTAAAAACTTTATCCGAGAGATTAATCTTTTTACATTAATCACATTAGCGATGAAAACTGCTTTGTACGAAAATAAATTTAAGAAAACACTGAATGAACGAAAATTGCTAAGACTTAATAAGAGTACAATTTCTCAATCTCTGTATTTTACGCAGTGGAGTATAAGGTTCACTAGTCGCTACAATGTCACTCTCTACCTGTCCATTTCTATGATTTTGCTGCATTGTGCCACAGTAGCCTGTAGTGGTTGAGACAACTCCACCTGCGCTGGTTTCACAGTTACTTGCCAAAAATGGTCGTACAAATCATGTAAGAGTATAGTAAGTATGACTAAACAACGGAACAGAGAAAACAATGAAACTGTGAGCATTGTTTAAGTTACAAGTAATAATAATTTGCCCCTATTTTGGACTTAAACTTCGCTGAACGAACTGTCCTGACAAGTGTCACTACCAGAGTACTGTAATTATAATTTGAGAAGCTCTGCGTTAGTTCTTTTTGGAGTAACTCTAATGCATTTATTTTCGAAATACCAACTTCAGGCACAGATTTTCAAAATACCGGTTTCTTACCGGACTCTGTTGAATTAGCAGTAAAATACCGGCCATCTGGCAACCCTAAGCCAAACATGGCACTGACAAGGGTATTTTTTACTTAAACAGACTGCGTCTTATTATGAAATCAAAGATACCCCAATGTTTTCAGCTTTCTTGGATGCATCTAAAGCATTTGACAGAACTAACCACAACCTGCTGTTTGCTAAATTAATTACGCACATGTACCTATGTGCACAGTAAGACTCTTGTTGAGTTGATACAGGCAACAGACCATGCAAGTAAAGTGGGCAAAAACTATTCATCCCCTTTTACTGTGGCCAATGGGGTAAGGCTAGGGGGAGTGCTGAGCCCATACTTATTGGCTGTTTACCTGATCTCTCAGACCAGCTGAGCTCAGCCAGGGTGGGATTAAATGTGGGAAATATGATTGTGAATCATCTAATGTTGGCTGATGATATATGTGTGTTCAGCCACAGTATTAGTAGGCTGTAATGTCTTCTAAATAGTTGTGGTGACTATCCTGTTGAATACGAAATCGCTTTTATTTGCAATAAAACAATTGTTTTCTTTGTCCAAAAAAGTATGAACAACATGCTCCTTCACATGTTTTTCTGAACGGTGTACATGTACACTTTTTGACCAAGTGAAATACCTTGGTGTGTGGATAAATGCCTCACTGAAGGATGATGATGATATTAAGAGACAAGTGAAATCACTGTATTGGGCAGCAAACAAATTCAGAGGCATTTTTGATGAGTGCTCTTCTGCAGTAAAAATCTTAGTTTCGTGCCTATTGCATACAAATGTATGCTTGCCAACTGTGGAGCAAATACACGCAGACTAGTATGAAGCGCTTCCGTGCTGCATATAACAATGCCGATGGAATTATGCATTACATACCCAGAAATGTAAGTGTTCGCGCACACCAGGTTAGCCATTGTGTCAGGACATTTGATGCCATGCTGAGAAACAATTTGTATCGATTTTTTATACGATTCGCGTCTTCATCCAACTTATTTATTCGATCGCTTCAATTATCTGATGTTTTTTACAAATCTTCATTTTTCCTCAATAATTCAACACTCCTGTGTGATGATGAGACCAAATGAGTGGTTGTTGGTGCATTGTTTTGGTGTTCGCGTCTCATCAGTATTGCTTTTGTGAAGTAAAAAAAAGAATCTTGCGTGCAATGTGTACAAACCAAGCACACAAAGGTAAGGTATATGAATGATACAATGCTAATTGCCACTCCTTGCTTTGAAATTCAGAAAAATTAATTGGATGTCGATCTCATGATAAATGCGTTGCAAAGCATTCAAAACTTTGATCGGAACCGTTTGCATGCCTGTGTGCGCCAAAGAGCACCCCTATTTGACTTATCTTTCACTTTTTTCTTTTTCTCTGTTAGCTGTTTTTCCTCAAAGTTTTGATCGTTAGAATGTTTTCATTTCCTCAGAATATTGGATGCCTGCAATATGGTGGGTCAATGATGCTACAGTTGGGGTGCTGCTAAACTGTTTTGCTTCCATCAGTGTTGGTCGTGTGCAAGCACCAATTCTGTAACGCGCTACAATATGGCTAACCATTGTTTCTGCTCTGGTGTTGTATGATTGCGCCCTTTAAATCGAAAAATACAAAACTTATACGGACTTTGAAAAAAAATACAAAACTTTGATAGGACTGGACGACAGTTTGCAAAAAATTATCTATTGAAAGAACCAGAAGTTTACATAAACTATAAATAATTTCAAAGTTAGTAAACTGTAAATAATTTCAAAGTAAACTTTTTCTGTTTCGCGATGGCGTTTTTTGAACACTAACGATCATCTTATAATGACTTTTCACTGTACAATACATTTAATACTCAATATCTCCAAAACCTAGTTTCAATAACCTACCCCTGGGTGTATTAAGGCAAACTGAAAAACCTCTGGTTTATACATTTCGTCAATTTGGTGTGCAATGTTTCACGATAATTTCAATCGGTGCAGCTGATTTCTGGCTACCGCAATTTCAAAGTACTAATAAGTTTTTTCTTAATTGCAGTAGCCAGAAATCAGCTGCACCGATTGAAATTATCGTGAAACACTGCACACCAAATGGGTGAAATGTATAAACCAGAGGATCTTAAGTTTGCCTCAATACCCCCAGGGGATAGGCTATTGAAACTAGGTTTTGGAGATACTGAGTAATAAGTAGTACTGGGTGAGGGCGGATGAGCCTGTTCATCTTGAGAAAAGTGTAAGTTTGTCCTACAGCATCTCCTTTTCAGGTGTAATGACTTCCGCGGGGCCTCTTCCGGTACTCCAGCAAGCACGTCACTTGCACACGGCCTCTCCTACGCAAATGTGTCCGTATAGCAACGCCTTCGCGTGGTTCCCCTGTTCTCAAACAAAAGTTGTTATGCGACATGGCACGTCCGAGTACTCAGCGGTACATCTGAGCAATTACTTGGGGTGTGGCATGACCCTTAGCCTTGGTCGGCAGCACGCCTATGAGAAGGACACTCCGTCTCAAACCATGCACTTGCCTCTTGGCGAATAAGGCGTATGAGGATCCAAAATCCCACCGGCTGCGAATGTAAGATGGTGACGTGTTGGAACCATGCGAATGCATGTCTCAAACATGAGTGTTATTGGAAAGTTCCTGTAACCTCTATGCAGCTCAGTCGTCTTGGGTCAGTCCATGCTACTGGTCATACATGCAGGGGGGGCAAGATGGTGGATCAAAGGCTGCGAATCCTTCCTCCATCTTTATCATCCGTTGCGCAAGTTCTGCTCAATGCATATTTTCCCTTTATGGCGTAAGACCTGCGGCGAGGATTTAACAGGTGTCGGGAGCATGTCTTGGATGAGACTGGGAGTTTCTAGTCCAGTGGTTTCTTAACCTTCTTCGCACCTTACCCTTTTATCGAACAAGATTGCCAGATTTACACCCAATGCGCTCAGTGGTACTAATTTACTGAAAATACAAAATTAACAAACTCTTACAGTTTAGAATGATTTCTTGAAATTTACATTGGCTGCAATTTATGCTTCACTAAATTTACCCCTTTGGCAGATGAAATTAACTCCAGGGGTAAATTTCCCACAGGTTAGGATCCACTGCTCTAGTCTGTTACTACACGTAGGCGGCTCATATCAGATGGTCGTTGGAGCTTGGGACAGGAACAGCAATCTCTCTCGGCAGCTTCCTGGGTGACTGAGCAGCCCTATTCAGGATCCACACTGCTCACCTCAACAAGAATAAGGGCCTAGACAAGGTGGCCCCAAAACTGTCTGTTCCATTGCTGACCCGAATGGTATGCTACGGCCGTTAGGGCATCCTTCCCAGCAGTTGACAACGTAAGCAATTAGCAAAATCTCGACACGTCAAATCTGCTGCTAGGTATGTACAAACCCTGATGGATACACACAACTCCAGCCGTCCTCGCCGACGAACTATGCTCTCATAGCTTCCGAACTGTCGTGTTACAACATTGATATTGCAGCACTGAGCGAGACCAAGCTCGCAGACGAAGGCTCACTGAATGAGATTGCTAGTGGCTATACTTTTTTCTGGAAGGGGCTTCCAGCGAATTCCAGGCGTATTTACGGTGTCGATTTTGCCATTCTCATCAAACCCCTTCGGACACTTTACCTGGAGTTAATTCTTCCTCAGGAAAATGTTCCCTTACCTTTGTTGGTGTTATGGAAAATTTCAACCATAACATGCCGGCCAAGGAAATGACATTAATCACGAAACAGGAAGAGGAGAAGTTGTTTACCGGTGCCAGTGAAAACTAAGCATTGAAAAAAGAGAGCAAAACAAACATTGAACATGTGATTAAAACGAATAATAAATGTATATGTACGAACGATGATAATGAAAATGATCAATTGTGTTATTATTGTGTAGGAACTAAGTAAGAAAAAACAATGAGTAACTTAAATAGTTTGTTGTCGCTAAATAATGCATGTCTGGCTAACAAAAATATACTTATTGACGTGCTGGACTTCGAACCTAAAGAGCACCACTCACCAAGTTTTCTTCAAGTGATGCAATGGCTAAAGCAATCAGTGCGTATGCAGCAATGTGTTAGCCAAAGTCGAGAAGAGACGCAAATCCAGACAGACCTAGGGGTTTGCATCCTTATAATAAAGGCATGGATTACCAAAGAAAGCTGCATGATAAGTGACATACAAAGAGTAAAAAGAAATTAATGCTTATGTTCTGCATTACAGGTGTGTAAATTTGTATAAATGGCGGAACTTCATTACATGGAAACGCCTGTATCAAACAATAGTATTGCAGATGTGATCACTGATCCAGAAAGTGCATATCTAAATCAATAAGAGTATCGCATGCAGAAATCCTATACAATAGCTACCCCTGAGATAGAGGCATCTTTGATCAGCATACTGACTATACGAATGGGGAAACGACGAAGTGTCAGAAACCTTCTGAATGGGTTTGGAGTACGACAATGGTGTGCATTATCGGCTTTCCTTGCTAAGCTACACATCACTGAAGTTATTGCTTTGTTACATAACTGGATCCTTAGAGAAATACAGCATGGTGAAACAGTAACTTATCGAATCCTAGAAGACTACACTGATGACGTATACCAGCTTTCGCTAGCCTCACGTAAAGGTGGCTTGTATGTGGAAAGGATCCGGTAACGACAAGACCTGAAAAACAAAATACTTTATTACTGGCAGGAAGATACTACATTTGCAGCGCTGACCAGAGAAAAAATTGACAAAAGCATGCGAGATGCGGACCATTTCAATGAATTACAAGAATCATACCAACTGCCAGAAGAAGAAAAAGCTAGTCATCACTGCATCACAAGAAACAGCGGGAAAAAGCGGCTCGTACCATATGTTGCTGAAAAAAGCGAACGCTTACAAGCTTGATCAGTGTGGAAATATTTGCAATATTATTTTGTGTTCTCGTTGCATTGTGAATATTCATTATGTGTAATCAGGAAAGTGACAATCTTAGAAACAAAAAAAGGGGGGGTAAATGCCGAAACTAGCAAAAAGCAATTTTGCCTTCATTGTCAAAGAGGGCGTTAACTTGAAAAGAAAGTACGATCTGAACAAAGACAGAAGTCACATGATCAGAATGCACCAATAAAAAGTTTACAAGTTCAAAACGAATGAAAAAAAGAAATCACGTGTTGAGACCACGTGAATAATCTTGAACAGAAAAAGGTAGGCAAAGATTGCGCAAGGTCCCTGAGCTAGAGAAAAAAAAGCAGCCGCGACAAAATATGGCGCGACGTTCTGTGCACAAAGAACTCGCACAGCCGGAAGAACTGACGTAAATGCAGCTGCATGACCAGACGGCCGAACCTTGAACAACGAGTATGCTACCTAGCAACTAATTCACACCACCACTTGCGTCATAATGGTATAAACAAAACCCTGTTAGGCAAAAACACCTAGCGGGTTGTGGGAAAGAAAAAGCAATACAGGTTTGATTGCTCCAGCTTGTGGCAACAAGCTGTACTGCCAAACAAAGGCTAAAAGAAAAAGCCAAAACTTGATCAGAAAAACGCTAGTGCATTAGTTGTTGATCAGCAAATTTTATAAAAGAAACAAGGCAGGTCACACTATAAATTACAGATCACGCGACCCGCCAGAGAGAGTTGATTTTGGACGTTTAATGTAAAAGCGACATGCTGCCAGTTTGGGTAAGATAAATTTTAAAGTTATGCGAGCAAAGTTCTGCCAAAAGTCATTATGAACAGTGAAATAGATTGGGAAATTGGGAACAAATGTAAACCATTAAATAAGATTGCTACTTTCTTGGATGAAACTGTAAGTAAAGTTGTATTATCATTTGTGCTGCTAAAATTTGTGCGAACATCAATGACAAATGACGAACTAATGTAATGTGTGTACGATAGTCAACTGTTTTCGTTGTGTTGCATTGTGTATGGTATGCCTTGGATAACAAGAATACAATTGCTCCTAAATGTGTAAATTCAACCAGGGGATTCCAGTGGTTGTCCTTAAGATAAACTGCTGTAAATCTACTGAGCTAGTGTTGTTGTCTACAGAGAACAGAATTAAAACTATTAACGGCACGTTTTTCTGTCTAGAATATGAGACAGTTAAATACAAAGAATCCACAGACGGATATTTGAGATTTTAGGGTCATGAATCGTAAGTGACTTTTTCTCAGATTTTGCATGCTCGGTTTTGTTAACGGGCAAACTAAAACCGGTCATCATTGGCTCAAAAGTGTGGTCTTCAATACCAAACGATATTATGTCTTCAACCACGTTCACCTTTAAATGGAAGTTAAAGAAACGCCTTCTACATGAAAAAGATACACAATTATGAACTTTAGCAACATTTCACTTATCCAGAACAAAATTCTGTGAATTGTAGTATTTTGTTATTCCGTGTATTTTTTCTTCCCAATGCACATCCCATTCTTTTCGGGATGAAAGTACACTTCATAGTTTTTTTCTGGTTTTCTTTGTTTTCCTTTTGCACCTGATTAATTAAATTTTGTTACATTTATACTTTTTTATTTTCATATTTTGTCTAAACATATTCTTAGCCACACAAAATTCCTTCAATGAAACTTGATCCACTCATCTGTATACATAGGCATGCGCTTTCATCTGTACATTTTCTTCATCATGTTCTGTGTCTGTTTGTTTTCCTAATTGTGCTTATTTGATTTCCAAGTGCTGTTTTTCAACACTTCTCAAAAACTGATACCGGTTAACAGGGTTGGTTGACTAGATGATCCCCATGGTCCCTCACCAATCCTATATGGCACAGTGTCCCTCTTTGTTTACACACTGATCAGCTATTGTGCCATTGTATTTTCATTTGCTCTAATGTTCACTAATGGTTGGCTTGCATAGTGCATTGGATTTTTGAAGTGTTTCTGCTTGTTGGCTGAGTCATATGAAACAATAAACCATTAAAATTATATTACGCAGGCGATGTTGCCTTGCTCAATCACATGCCAGACGAGCTGCAGCGACAGTTGGATGCAATCTCATCTGCATACTCTCGTGCAGGATTGGTCGTTAACTCCAAAAAGACGGACGTCCTTCACCCCCCATCAAATTCGTCGCCGCCTCCAACTGTTTTCATCAATGGCGATCATGTTGGCCTCACTAAACAATTCAAGTACCTGGGAAGTATCGTTACCTCCACATGTGATCTCACTGCGAAGATTCAACGCCATGTTAATCTAGCGTCCGCTTCCTTCGGAAGACTGTCCAAGCGCGTTTTTACGAACCGTAACCTTTCTATACGCACCCAGGTGGCCGTTTGCAATGCCATCTGCGTCTCGACTCTGCTCTATGCATGTGAGAGTTAGACACCGTACCGTCGTCACATCAGAGCCCTCGAGGCTTTTCACATGCGGTGTCTTCAAACTATCCTGCATGTGCACTGGTGGGACAAAATACCTCATGTCGAGATTTGCCGCAGAGCAAGCACTACATGACTCTAGCTGATACTCTTCAGAAGACAACTAAGGTGGCTTGTTCATGTTATAAGGATGCCTGGAAACAGACTTTCCCGCTGCCTACTTTAAAGTGAACTCTCCGGCGGCTAACGTTCGGTTGGGGGAAAAAGAAACGTTTTGATGACCACATTAAAGTCGTCCTTAAGTAAAAGCAGGATCACTTTCGACAGACTTGAGAAATTGACCAGGGACCGAGAAGATTGGCGTGTAGTTTACGATAAGGGGCTGGCTATATTTGAACAGCAACATGTTGATTTGGCAGAAGCGAAGCGTGTGCGCAGACACCAACAGCGCAACCCACCACCCCCAACAGCAACGCGGCAGGGATCCGCCCGTACAGTATGTGGCCATGTTTGCGCCTCAGCCTTTGGACTAAGGAGCCACATGCGCCGACACAAAGGAACGCGCTGAGCAGCGTTATCGTCGATCGGACGGACAACTAAAAAAGAGAGAGAGTGTTGAGTTTATTGCTTAAAATCACAATTTTCTCAATACCTAAAAGTCCTCTGGATTTTCAGTTTATTTTCTCTCATGAATTACAAAACGTGCATTTTGAAAGTATGTCCCAATTCTAAACATTACTCCGTCATTTTTCGCGCGTGGGCAGCTTTTCCTGAGGGGGCTGCAGCCATTTTATCCTGAAAGTTTCGTATATGCACCGAGTTTTGATATCGGCTGTAACCAACTCTTTTGCTCTTCATACAAATTTCGGCAGGTACTAGTTGAAAAGATGTGCCTCAACAAAAAGTGTACAACATTGCTTTTATTCATGTGGTTTAACTGGCGATTCCTGCTTTGCGCGTTAGTTTTTTTGGAATCCAAAGTCTAGTTAGGTTTGCTCCTTAAGCTCCCAAATCATTTATAAGGAAACATTTAAATAACTTCACAGGTGAAACAAGCAAGGAATCAACCACAATTTTTTAATAGGAAATCGATTTAACGTAACACTACGTAACATGGAGGAAATATTGACTTTTACTTTGTTTTAAAGTAGTATCCTGAGAAAACCAGCGGTTGTTTATGGCTTAGACTTTGTAACGGTTGTTTGTAACATGATCTACAAATAAATATCGTTGTAACGTTTAAAAATACTCTAGTTACCTTTGCGTTCAGCGACCACTCAAAATCTGCATGGCCGCTCAATTACTATAGCAACGACTAGCACTATTTGTCTATTTCTTCAAAAAACTATACAGGTTTTATTTTGAGACATTTCGGATTAAAATCCGAAATGTCTCAAAATTAAACATGTATAGTTTTTTAAGGCTTTTTTAGTGTTAATGAAACTGTTAAGTCTATTCCAATTTTATGCTCCAATGTCTTTTTCTGTTTTTTGTATTCAAGTTTGTTTCCCCCATTAAGCAAAACTTGACTCTCAAAGACCTTGGCATTTGCCAACTGAATTTCTCTTGATTTTTATTGCTTTTTTTTGCGCTGTACAACAGTTAACTTTCGCAGCGTCAGGTCGTATTTGCATGACTGTCATACGCACTTGCAGAAACCATATAGACAACAGTGCAACGCAAAGGATAAGAGCAAAGGTACAGGATGTCCTCGCAACTCTTCCATACACCATGCGCCAGGTATGAAGGATATAATATCAATTTAAAGATCTTGCTAAGATTCGGCCTTGGGTGGCATTCCTTACCTATCAACACCGAAGCGGACGCACTCACCACCTGGCCACAGGCTGCTTTTCGAATTGATGATATAATTGGATTACCTTTTGCTGTTATCTCATTGCAAAAACCTATTTACTGTTTCTTCGATGATTGCGCCTTTATCATTACATTATCAGCGTTAATTGTTTTCTTTTTTGTTGTTTGACTGGTTCTGTGTTTGACCTAACAAAGCAACCAACCGTTATTGTCGAATTCAGTTTCAAACTGACCTGGTGTAGTTAATGAAAACAAGACGTTGTTGAAGGGTTGGACAGGAACTACACATGTTTTTCGTCTGTCAATTTCTATATTTTTGTTTGCAGTGCCAGCTTGACATCTCTTCCATCTGTCATGAAATTCTCAAAACCAGTTTATTGCAAATCCTACGCTAAACCGAAATCCATTTACAGCGACAGCAAATCTTAAGCACGTTAAAATCAGAAATTCAACCCTGTTTATGATAGATATAGCACTGACACGCAACAGCAGTAAAAATTACCGAATACCGGCATAAACACGATGGCTAAGAAAGCAGAAACAATTACTAGGTAAGGCAGAAGCTTGACTCTAGTCAGTTTGTAGGAAAAACTAATGCTAGCTCTTCCCTAGCGTTGCTTCAATGTCTGACTTTTTCCCCAGATGCACTGAAGGGATTAATTTATTTACAGCTGCTTTACTAGAACAAGTGTTAAGCAGATCGATACCAATGACTAAAAACTGCGGCCCCAACTCATTTCTGGTTGATAACAACTACTGTACAAAGAAAATTATGCATCAACTAAATATGGAAACGATCGTAGATAACGAGAAAGCATATGTGTGGAAAACTGCTCAGACATTAAGTCTATGGTTGATCGAGTTGGTGTACAAGATGCAAAAGAAAGTCAGTCTAAATCTCAGGCAACATTTCGTGAACATCAGACAAAATACGGTAATTTGCAAAAATTAGTAGATCCACGTGGTAGTTCTCGAACTGCTCCGGACGCTAGTTTGTAGTTCTCAAAAATGACTGCTAAAGCGTGTGTGCTTCCAATGTTTCCTTCAATTGTTAACAAAATAATAAGAAAGTATATGAAAAAGTACAGTAATTAAAGTAGTTAATAAAATTTTCAGAAAAAATACGAATAGCATCACAAAAGTTTTTTGACTCCCCAGCATTGGTTCCTTTTGAATTTTTGTCCATAATGTAACAAGCATCTATGTACCAGGGTTGCCAGATGAAAATTACAATAAAAAAACCAAACAGTGCTAAAAAGAGGCCAGAAAAGGCCAAACCGATCATGACAAGGTCGGAAAAAAGGCCAAACTTTGTGGTATTACTATTCCTTTGTCACGTAGAAACATCTAACTTACAAAAATATCATTAGAAATGTTCTTCGTAATTTGGATTACGTCTTGCTTGGCCTTGTATTAGAGCTCATTACTGATGCTTCTCTGACTTCTCATAGTTGGTGACAGTGGCGGATCGTGGTGAAATTGGCAAATGACCGGCAGGGCTGGTTTGGCAAATGACCAAACCAAAAGTGAAATTGGCAAATGACCGGCACCGGCAGGATCGTGGTGAAAATGACCGGCAGGGCTGCGAAATTTCATCTCTGGTTGAACACATGGGACCGTCGCCCTGGCTGTTTTTATGAATTAGTGGCGTTGCCAGTCAGTCCAGCAGTCCTAATCTTATCAAACTCGTCATTTTTAGTTGTCCTTATTGATACATAGAAAACATTCACTTCAGTTTGATGAAACCAAACCCAAACCCTAAAGCGTAAACACGAACGCAAAAGAATTAAACCAGCCCCTCAAAAGTATGACGCATAACCACTGCCACCAAAGCTGCAGACACGAGAGTTGAATCCAGCACCACTCGCATACTAAACTTGGAACATTCCGCTAGACTACCAATTCGTTATTGTTAACAAGACAAAGCTTACCATTTTATTCAAACCGTGTCATGGTAGCAGACGTAGGCTAGGGCCACTTTTCTTTGAGCTGATACGTTAATCATGTTCTTTCAAATCAAGTTTAAATTTTCCGAAAAATTTCAAACAGTTCATGATTTTACACAAAATTTCTGTTTTTTTTATATCTGGATTGTTATGCTTTTCCAGCAAAAGTTTGTATCCTGAATCAATTACAGCTGCAATGTTCACTTTGCCAAAAAATAAAAGGTGTACTGCTTGAATGCTTATAGGCTTGCCAGATTTCTCATGGTTCAAAATTTTCACATTTCAATGTTTTAAATCAGTCACACCTTTTGTTGTCTAAGAATGATATCCACCAACTACTGCCGTACATCTTCAAACGCCAACCCTAGACAGTTCATGAGCTTAGCCTACTGGTGCAGATAAACAAAGGGCTGTATTTTCGCAGCCCGAGATTGGCGACCAGATTTGAGTCCACTGCCGCCAATATCGCCAAAGTGCTAGTAAAAGTATTGTTAAACTTAATTATAAAATTCAATATCCAAGAAAATTAGGTAGTAAAAAACAGTCAAGACCATATTTCCTGCTTTTTTTCTTTAAAAATTCATCGTCAAAATAACAAAAACGCTTTGCGATAGGCGGACATACCACCATGTTTCTTGTAGCCGATTGTTTGGTTTCTTTCCTTTAGGGCTGTGCCGAAGACAGCCCCAAAATCGCCAAATTCATAGGCAAGTGTGCTGAAAACATCATTGCATAAGCGTCGTCGTTGGAAAAGAGCGAAGCATTGGTTTTGTTGGATTCCTAGCAAAGATTAAGCCAAAATGGTGTCGGAAGTACCGAAGATGATTGTGTTGTGAAATTTCGTAACTAAATCCAAACTTAAGACGAGTTTGGCCGTTTGGCGGAATCTTTTGCCTTGCATTTTTCAGGGAGGGCTGCAGCCCGGCAGCTCGTCCAGACGAGCCCCTGTTGCGCAATTCCCGCACATTCACCAGAGTTGTAAAACTTGACTTCGCTGAGCATATAGAAGAGGTGCCATCTATGCATAGCGAGCCGACCATAATTCCACGATTTTATTTTTTTGAAAGAAAGTATTCGTTGTTTCCAGAGCGTCAGTCACTTCGCTAGTCGTCACTAGACTTTCGCACATGAAGA
>Ga0210059_1004643_pt1 | contig 22194 bp, 14 predicted proteins | sample Ectturendosymbi2_FD_188042 | JGI IMG/M metagenome (GOLD analysis project Ga0210059, IMG submission 188042) | Ecteinascidia turbinata endosymbiont from Florida, USA - Sample 2 (SPAdes) (version 2) | ecosystem: Host-associated > Tunicates > Ascidians > Unclassified | place: Key West, Florida...
AGCATATATCTGACAACCCATAATGCCAAAGGTTCGAGTGGAAACACTGTAGAAAATGTGGAAGATGGAGATTTGGAAATGCTCCTGTAGAGTGTAGAGTTACTGCTACAACTTTATTCTTCTAAAAGTAAAATATCCTACCACTAATGAAGAATTTTATATTTCATGTTTATTTAACAATTTGGCTTTTTTCATCCGGTTTGGCTTTTTGCCAGACATGGTTTGGCTTTTTTTCTCAAGAGATGTCTGGCAACCCTGTTGGACAAGAGACTGAGTCTGAGTGCAGTTTCTCATTTGATTTAATTTATTTGTTTGTGTCCAGACACGAAGTCCATACTATAAACACTCACACACTGCTTAACGCATTTACTTATTACTCATTAATGCCCTACAACAAGTAGTTTTTGCCAGAAAACTGTCTGATTTGAAATCTCATGGCGTACTGTATACTCATACTGCTATTCTGCATGCACGTTTGTTGATGGAGTTGGTCAACTTGAATTTGCTCATGGAATTTATGGAGAATAGATGTGTGTACAGTATGCCATGTGTTGGAGTAGCCCAGGGATGGGGAACCTATTTTAAATAGGTAAAAAATAAAAAATAGAAGTGGCCAACAGCAGGACCCCGACAAGGGCTGGGTGGGGGAGGCAATGCCCCAGGGCAGCACTTTTGGTGAAAGATAGGAATAGCGAATGGTCTTTGATTCAACTACTTTCACACATTCGTTCTCAGGTTACATGTGAATTGTGCTAATGGCCATCAGATGTGGAAGGTGGTGGTAATGGTAGTGGGGGGTGACATGTTTCGACTCGCCTGGGGCGGCACTTCCCCATGTCAGGGCCCTGGCCAGAGGTGACCGCCTCACATGACGTGGTTAGAATAAAATGCTGAGTTTGTCACTCAAGCACCACCGTTGTGGTAGTGTTTACGCCTGCTGTTTCAATGGTTTATGGTTCGACTCTCAGCTTGGCGAATTTGCTGGTACTGTAGTGCTTGCAATTGCATGTTTCACTTCAGTTCATGGGACCAGTTTTTCTTTACTTTTTTCAAAAGTTTCCAAGCTTCAGGTTTAGGGGTTAGGCATGGGCATTGGAAAGGGGTGGAACTTGGTTTGTGTGGTAATTCTGCTATTTGATCCCACCAAAATCACTTTTGTATAGGGTCACTAAGACATTTCGTCAAACCAGCAAAGTGGTTATGGAAATGCTATATTTGTCTCTGTATTTCTGTAAACAATTGATATATGCCTTTTAATTGAGTAAATTTATATGTTGGCAATATGTTGTTATCAAAGAATTGCTTTGATGCTAAAGTTTTTGAAACCTTTTGCAGCCATTGTTTCAGCTAACACTGAAGGAGTACTACACTACAGAAACAATAAAGGAATATCACATTACAATGTGTGTATAAAAGAGCAACCAGTGTCTTTGGTGATGTAGATACCAAAGTACTGTTTACCTTCTTGCTCAAGCTGGTTATCCTTAAAAAACATAGTGTGTGTTCCATCTCATATCTTGTTCTTGTATTTTATCTTAAATTTTGTAGTTTGTTGTATGTAAAATGCCTGGTTCATCAAAAGCATTTGCTTCATGCAGTAATATTTATTCATTAAGAAAAAGAAAGACATCTTTAACAAATGGTACAAATACATTATTTGTTTGTTAGATTGTTTGGTAATTGTTGATGATAGGTTAAATTTTAAGGGCATACTGTATGTGAAATAACTCAGTCAAGTCATTTTTAACAAGGAATGTGATTTAAATAGGATTCTCAAAGCAGAATGTCAGTATATTTTCAGAATGCCATTATATATTTTCTAGCAATGCTTGAATATTTGACAAAAATACATTTATTGTCTTTTTTTATGTTTCACCTCAAAGCAGTAGTTTTTAACTTGGGTTGTATCAAACCACAGATGTTTGAGTTAGTTTCAGGGGTTTTTAATGGATCAAATGCATTGTTCCTTTCATATGTTAGTAAAAGATAGATATGCATATATTTTGAAGAAACGATGCTATATTTTTCCAATTATGAAGGGTTAAGTGATTGCACAAATGCAACTTGTGGGATTCAGTAAACTCCCAGCAAGGTTAAGAACCACTGAGCTTTGAAGTGTTTATTACAACTAGCCTGTTACGTGCAGACACAAAACATGTTCTAGCTGGACCATAGAATTAGGGCATAACTTTTGCCAGTGTCTTATTTGAGCCGATAAGGTCTGTTACAGTAGTTCTAGCTATCACCACTTTTTGGCTTGTTGAAGGTAATGTCATTGGAAAAGTAATTTATATCAAATTATGCAAAGAGTTGGCAATAGCTGAGAATGCTTTGCTTTCAGTAGCATAATTGTTTTTTAGGTAGCGCATAAAAGCTTTATTAATTTAAACATTATTTTATGTGGGATCTGACAAAGTAAAATTCGTTTTTTTAATGAAATTTTACAATATGACTTCACAAACATTTGACCAATCTCAAGTTATTTGAACAATTGCTTCGTACCTGTAACAAATGAATATTTGGTTGAAACAGGCATCCCACTTTGTCCCCTCACTGATGCTCTGATTCTGGTCAGTATAAGATAAATTCTGTTAAGTAGCCATGTCAGTCAGGAATGCAAAGATGCTAACTTTCTATGTAGTAGTTTTTGATATGTGAGAAGTTTTAAACTGCTTGGTAAAGCTGCTATTACAATTGAAGTTTTAAGTATATTTAATGGTTGAATTTATTATTGAAGCATTAGATTAATGTTATTCATCATTATAACTAGTTTCATATCTGTTTTTAGGTGAAGAACAAGCAGCAAAAAAACCCAGAGGTTAGTCAACTTGCAGTCTTCTTTTCAATGGATATCATCGAAGAGTTAAAAAACTGTCGCAGTAACTAGTTCTTCCCAGGCTCGCAACCCGGGGGGGGGGCAATCGCCCCCCGAAATTTTGAAAAACATGTTTAGTTGTTAGGTAGTACAGGTACGGCAACAAGTTATAATCATTTTGCCTCCGGAAGTAGTACAACAACAAGGTACTATCATTTTGCCCTCGCAAAAAAATTTAAAAATATCACCTGGTTGCAGCCCTGGTTCTGCCTATTCTGTGGGCCATACTTAACGTTTTTGAAAATGTTGATTACCAATACTGCAGTGGCTATGTCTCTTGTGCACTGTATTACACATAAAAATTTTTTTGGAAGGAACAGTGTCTTGATTTTGGTTTAGACTCATACAAAAATTTCAGTTCCACAGTCAATGTTTTGGCAAGCAGTTACATATAAAGCTATACCTAGGTATGTTTTTGTATAGTGGTTACTGAAGATTGATTATACATGTCTGTGAACTTGATTATCTAAATTGAACTGCATAGAGCAGTAGTCATTAAAGTTTTTAAGCTTCAATACCCCTTATAAGGTCAAACAAAATTTTGACAATGCATGAAACAGTTAAAAAAATTTGGACCCAATTCGAGCATATTTAATATTTATCTCATTTACGGTTTCACTGTAAGAAATTATTTCTGTTCACGATGGCGTTTTTGGAACCTGATAATCACATTATTATGAAGTTTCACTGTACAATACACATCTCTTACTTTGAAATAAAATACTCTATATACCCAAAATCTAATCTTACTAGCCCCTTGGGGTATTGAGGCAAGCTTTAAGAACCCCTGTCATAGAATGTAATCATCACTCCATTCCAATCATTTTGTGGATGAATTTAGTGGTTCAGTAATGTAAAATATTATGCACATGTACAAATGAATATTGGTGAGGGCAATATGATGTAATTTCAGTCAGTTGCAAGCCATCACCAACAGTAATCAATTTCAATTATGAAGTATCACTTTTGTTAACACTGGTTTGTGTTCCTGTATTGACACTAAATCTAAAATAGTTCTTTTCTTTAACAGTGGAAAAGAAGATATCCTCAAAAAGCAGAGGTAGGTGATCAATCTGATCGAATAAAATTTGCTTCTAGTCACAAAATTAAACATTTTTATGTTGTATCTGTGTAATAAACCCTTGTTTTTTTAATCATAAAAGTTGTTACTTGTTGTGATTCTATTTGAATAAGAGCTGATGATGCCTACCTAGTAAGCGAAATATATAGTCTCTAAGATCTTAGCGTCTGATTCTTTGCCTGGGAAGGCTTCCTTTCGATAGACAGTGGTTTTTGAATCTTTTCAAACTCATGCAGTGGTTAAATGCATGATGTTTTCATCTGTTTTGCAGAGGAATTTGTGCGAGAATGGCTAACGGACGTTCACGAGCGATGCATCCAATGGGAGATTTGCCAGCTAAGGATGCTGGATCAGACATTTGGGTCTTTGAAGATTCCTCTGTTGTCAGATGATTCAAAGTTTTCTAAGCGATCAACCGATGTTGTCTTCAAGGGCCATTACAATCGCCGATCAGATTTTCAATTAATTAGAAAAAACAAAAGTGTCATCCAGCAACTAGACCTTATTTTCCAGAGAAACGCTGTGACAAACAATGATTTGAATAGCAGCAGTGCCGGGGTACAAAATACAGGTTGTAACCCCAACAATGTGGTGCTGCTGGGTCAAGCGGGCGTTGGCAAGACCACACTTACGCGCATCATATTGGATAAGGTCGTCAAAAAAGAGCTGCTGCCCAACACCAGATACGTTTTCTTCATTCCCTTTCGTTCAATGGACTTTGAGAAGTCACATAGTTTTTCTCAGTTTGTTTTAGGTGGCGCTAATCGTTTCGTCGGTCAAGGTGCCGTCAGCGATGAGGAACTAAAGGACGAGTTGGGTGATGGTGAAAACGTTCTGTTCATACACGACGGTCTCGACGAAGCGGATACTTCCGCATTTGCTGATAGCAACCCTTTGCCTTCTGACCAAACATTGGCTACTGCTGACGTTTACGTGAAAAAATTGCTGTCGAACGAATTGCTTCCGAAAGCCATAAAAGTTGTCACTTCTCGTCCCAAGCACTTCAAGGAAACCTGCGACGAGTACCGACCAAGCACCGTCATTGAAGTTCTTGGTTTTGATGAATCAGCGCGTAGAGAACTTTGCCGGCAATTTTGTAAAAACGAGGATGTTTTCAATCAAGTCACTGATTTCTTAGACGGGAACCCGGTCATGTCTGCTTCATGTTACGTTGCAGCCAAATGCGTTTGGATAATGTACGTGCTCAAACAGAATGTCGTTGAGCACGGTAGAGTGAGAGCGGTATCGTTTACCGACGTTCTCGTGCAAGGCCTTGGTCTCTATGCGCGTGGTTTAAAGCTGCGAAACAAACACGAACTACTGAAAAAAATTTCGATCCTCGCGATGAGTGGATTCGACCAAGGAAGAGCAACGTTCACTCTCGGCGACCTTGTAGAAAACGGGTTAGAATCGAATGTTCTTAAACGTATGTGTGAAACTGTTAGTGATAAAGGACATCATGTCAATCTAACAATCGTGGACAGTGGAAGAACATGTTTTTATTTCTCGCACTTCATTTGGCAAGAGCTACTCGCAGCTGTTCACTTGCTTCTCTTTACTTCGTTGAAAGACTTCAGTTCTCTCCTCAAACGCCTCGACAGCAGCAAATGGGAAGTAGTTGCAATGCTCGTCTATGGCTTGTGCAACAAAACCGTGTTTAGGCGAGTCGGGAAGATTTTCAAAGTTTGTGACGATGATTTGATGAAGAAAAAGCGCAATAAGTTGAGGATATTGGTAAAAAAGCTTTTGCAGGATCTTGATCCCTGTAATACCCCAAAGCTTCTGACAGTCTGTAGTTGGTTGAACGAAATGAAACATGAAGAAGTAACGCAAGACGTCCTCAAGTACTTCCCAAGCGAACTGAACTTATCTGGATCATTGGTGCGCACAGATATTCCTGCTTTGGTATATGCGCTAAGATCTTGCCAGGAAAGCGTAGTTTTAAAGATCATCTGCAAAGGTACATTTATTACATCCGCATTTGTCTTTACGGCGGTTAACGTAGTTTGTCGATATAATAAGGCAAGTACAGTTGCCTTGATGCCTGCACCACATATACATGATTTTGTAAATGCTTCTGTTTTTGTTTAATTTACTTCCCATGAAAACGCGATTTTGAAAACTTTGATGGTGTGTCATAATTGAAATCGATTCTTGTTAAGCCCTGGTTGCAGTTGTTGTTATAGTTTTGAAATATTTAAAAGGAAAACTTTTCAAAGTAGCAGAAACAACCAGGAGGATAAATTTACTGCCTATAATTCGTGCTGCAACGACTTAAAACGTTTACGTTTTTCAAAATTTTCGGAAAGGAAAACCCCACAGCTATTTTGTTGCTGATCAGCTAGCCACTACACGGAGAGGAAACGCCGAATTCAAAGCTTGATGTCTTTTCTTCCAAGACATTTTGTGGTTGTATGAATGTAGCCGCAAGGTGAAATATTTTGTGGTTTTTACAGACTCGAAATTTCACAAAAGTCCCTCGAAAAAAGTTCGACTCGGTGATGGATGCTTGCAAGAATTGCTCAAGTCACTTGCTGGAACGAAGTTAAAGGTGTGTTTTTCGGAAAGTTGGTTTGAATATTTCACTAGCAATTGATTTGTCGTAATGTTGGTAATGCAAACGTATTTCTATGAGGCTGAATTTTTCCGAAGGTAGTTGACACGTACGGTTGTCAGATGGCCGATGTTTCACCGGCCTGGCCGGATTTTGCTGCTAATTTAGCAGGGGCCGGTAAGAAGCCGGTATTTTGAAAATCACTGCCTGAAGCCGGTATTTTCAAAGTAAATAATTTTCATAACTGCAAGAAGAACTAACGCAGAACTTCTCAAATTATGACTCCAGTAGTGAATCTTGTCATGGGCGTCAGCAGAAATTTGTTCAGTGAGGGGCAAAGTCGACATTTTGCATATCATGTTTAGGTTTCTGACGATCAGTGGCGCAACTGACGGAGGGGCGAACCGCCTCCCCTGGAAAGCTAAATGTAAAAATCGGGACCCTACTTAGCTTATATTTCAGTTATAGTATTCTTTTGGTTTTCAGTAGATTGTTATTTTTTTGCGGTTGTCGGAGTTTTTTTTCTGGTGATTTTGGGTTTTAGTACAGCCATCCACACCCGAATTCATTATCATTTCTCAAGTATTTTTTCTGAAGTTTTACTAGTAGGCCACTTTGACTAAGTTTCTCCCTTTGTCAAACCTCTAGTTACCCACTGCTGACCACAGGCGTAGCAAGGGCGGCAAGAGGTCCGTGTCCCTCCAGATTTTCAGCGTTTCGTGTCGTTTTGCCCTTTTGAGAGGCGGTGTCCCAAACAAAATACTGTTGCTCGCTAAAAGCCAAAAGGTTTTGCCCCTCCAAAATTTTGGACTGGTTACGCCACTGCTGCTGACGATGCAATGCAAATGGACGTTATCAAAATCCTTTAACCTTTCTTCACCATAAAGAAAATGTCCGTGTTACGGCAACAGTCACAAAAATGCGCTTCGTTGGCAGCAATACAGAGGTATATTACGACAAATTACACAACAGGCTATCTGCAGGTTTTCAAAGCAGGGTGCTTCTTTTCAAGGAAGCATTGCCATGGTCAATGATGAAAGAAGCATGGCCATCGTCTTCGACGAAACCACAAATTATGACCTTATTTTACCTCGAAAGTCTCGTCAGCGTCACTTAGAAACAAGTGCTGCAAACGTCTGGGATCTCGACAAAAGCGATCAGTAAAACTTGCTCGTCTTTGCTTTTGTTTTTGCGGTGAACGCTTATCATGCACAAACCGGATAAACAGATCTATAGCCAGGTTTTAAAGTTTGGGCTAGGCAAAATACGTTTTCATGGGGCAAGATTTTGTTTTTATTATATGTTTAAATTAAATATATCTGGGCACAACAAAATTTGGGGGGGGGCTAAAAATAAGGGGAAACTGCCTCGTGGCTACGGGCCTTCGGATACGTTGACCTGTATGATGACACGACTACGGACAACCTAAAATTAGAACCCCACGCAGGCTTAAAAAATTTAGCAGATGAGTTATGAAAACTCGCCACAGCAAATATAGCTTTGCATTCAGTACTTACTAAGAAATCAGAACTAAGCCTAAACGACTAAGCTGTGTTCCCACAAGACTGCATAGACGGACGTATTCTAACAAACAGGGGCAGATCCAGGCAGTAAGGTTAGGGTGGGCGATTTCAGTAATATTTGGTAGTCAAGTCTCATAACGGCTTCGCTACTGTGAGAGGGATGAAGCATACTTCGCAACACTGCTGTGACAAAACAATGGACGACAAAATGGCCTTATATCGCGAATGCTGTTTTCCGAATTGTAAAAAATCATGGTGAATAAAGTTATTTTCGTAGGTTTTAAGGGGGGGATTGCCCTCCCTGGATTCGCCCTGCTGAAAGCCACATAGTTTTATACAGTGTGTGAAAAGAAGCCTGCATAAGCGTAGTTTAAGCTACTCACTCAGGCACATTGGTGATTGGTCACATTCACATTAACAATAGCGTTTGCAAACCTGTGAAAGCATTGTTACAGATTCACTCATGCTTCTTTTCACACAGAATAAAACTACGTGGCCTAATTACCGGTATCAGCAATCACTGTCTCGCTGCATTACATGCCAAGATGCCTGCGTTCAACAGAAACATGCAACAAATCGCCTACTACCCTAACGTGAAGGGAGCTTTTGAAGATTTGTTGCCGTGTTATTGTTACGCAATAAAGGCCAACAGTAGAACAATCCTCTCGCAACTTCCTCTGCAGGTAAAGGAGCGGACACGAGTGAACTGCAAGCTCATTACTGCATAATACCAGAACTATGAACCTGGCTCTTGTGCAGTATGAGTGTCATACCGGCAAATGAACTGTCATTGCAAGAATTAAATAGAATTAAATCAATTAATCGGAATTAACCTGCTGACTTCAGGTTTTCTATACATTTTTTGGTTCTTAGTCCGAATTTCCAGAGGGCAAATGCCTTTTTTTCTCCCCCTTGCGGACGCCTATGAATCTTGTCAAGACAGTTCCTTCAGGGAAGTTTATTTGCTGCTGTTAACGCAACCCTTGGTGCGATTGTCACGTTACACACACACATCGAAATCGAATGAGCCAGCCAAAATACGGGCAAATTATTAATTGTGGCTTAACAATACTATTGTCTGTCTGTTTTCCCTGTGCCGCTTACGAATTACGACACATTCATCTGAGATTTGGCACTGTTGACAAAATGGCCGGTATTTTTAACACGGGCAGATATCAGTATCGTTGTTCAACTATCAGGAACAGCCAAAGTTTATTGAAGTACAATGTATGTTCCTGAGAAAGGTGTACACGCAGGGGCGTAACGAGGTTAGATGGCACCCGGGGCAAGCAGAAAGTTTGGCGCCCCAATGTTCGAGGTTGAAGTCTTTAGGAAGCAAATTTACTTTATTGAAGAAAGTATTTGTGGCATTGTTGGGACTTTTCGGCGCCCGGGGAATTGTGACCCCCTTGCCTCTCCCTCATTACGCCCCTGTGTACACATCAATCAATTGTCGGAGAAAGTGTAAATATTGCAGATTTTTCTCAATATTCTTGGGAACAATGAAACATGTTTTGTTGTTATAACAATATTGCCAACCTAACTTGTCCGACACCACTTTGTGCACCTCATAAAAAAATTTCCTATTCTTTGTTCCAGCGCTTCGAACTCCGTCAGGTCCTCAAACGCGATCACTGCAAATTAATGAGCGGAGTATTTTCAGCAACTGACGTAGTCGTCCTGTCGGGATGCTCCCTGAATGCAGCCTGCGCAGATGCTATTGCGAGCTGTCTCAACCAATCAGGAGCTTTCGTAAGTATTTACCGCTTGGTCGTGAGCGACTCAGCTCCCGTGCTTCCAAATGCTGCCATCGTCATTTCCTCTGATGAGGGGACTTCCCTGTAGTGCGAACCATCAAGCACTGATTCGCAACACCTCACCTGCAATGCTTCCCTTTTGGTTTTGCTGACTATCGTAATGTAAGCTATAAGTTGTTGTGCATCTGGTCCATCTTCCCATAATGATTTTAACGTTGATTCATCCTATCAGGAGCGAGAAGAGTACTGTTTCTGACCTGTTTTGACCATGCCCCACTCCCCCACATATATTTTCCAAAATTGCGATGCCTCTCTTAAGACTTTTTCATGTGATTTTGTCCCATCCAAAATTGTTACTTTTCTCCGGCAGACATTTCGACCGATCAGTAAAAATCCGCCATTACCGCTTATTCTTAAATTTGGAATCATCGGCGCAGATCAGGCACGCAACTAGGAGGGCAATCGACAATTTCCCCCGCCAAAATTTTCTAAAACATGTTTAGTTTTAGGTGCAACAACAAGTTACAATCATTCCCCCCCCGAAAATATCATGTGGTTGCGGCCCTGGCGTAGATAAGGTTCCAAAAGAACCATTCCCATGCGGTTCCCTCCTAAACTATGAAGGCAGTCGCGCGACCCTTTCGATATAGATTTGCGCTGTGGACTTATAAGAGCTTTGCGAGTGCGATAACTTGAATGCGCAATATATGGTCGCTTCTCGGCAACGCTCATAAACCCCCGACAAGGTGGGATCGCACGTCGGTCAGCGCGAAAAAATGTGTCAGCTGTTGCTTGCCGCAGTTTTCAGCAATCGTTCTTAAAATTCTCAGCTTCAAGAACTTGACCTAAGTCACAACCGGATCGGCAACAAAGGAGCAAAACAAATGGCAACCGCGTTAGACAGGATTGAACGGCTGAAGGTGAAGAACTGCAGATTAACTCACACAGGCATAAGATTTTTGACGAAAGCTTGTAAGAATCGTCAGAATCGGGTAAGTTCACTGTGTTAGTTTCGAGTGCGTTGAAAGTGTTTCACTCTGCAAGTGAGCGAAGCTATATCAGCCCTCAAAAGCCAGTGAGATTAAATTGTTTATGAGTTTATGTGAAAGCGCATAGTAATAAACGTGTTGAAATTACCGTTTCGTTGAAGAAGCCCTGCGACCAGTTGGTCATGAGAAGATCCTCACAAAGCATCTGTTGAAGTTTTTATTTAAATGTAATATGCTTCACACTGTTCTTTTCACTTTTATGAAATCGTTCTTTTTCGTTTTATTTTTCAATGGTTTTCGTTCTTATTGCTCTAAATAGGTGTATGTGTTTGTTTTATTGCTACGTTGTCCAGGTGTTGTTGTGTGCGTTGGGGGCAATTTTTGCTATATTTGGGGTGAATTGTTGCTACGATTAGAGGGGAATTGTGTGATAAATCAGAAGGAAGTGACCCTGACATCAAAGCCTAGAGACGTTGTCACCACGAAATATTGGTCAAGTCTGGCCTTTGCACAGGTGGCATTGCTGGATGTATCTGGAAACGTTGTTGGAGAGACGAGATCGTCTTTTGTCAAATTTCTCGACAAGATCGACAGTCTGCGTCTGTCCGATTGCGCACTGAACCATGACGGAATCGAAGAGCTTGTCCGAAGTTGCCGGTCACTGGAAACATCGGTGAACTTTTGTTGAACTACTTTTGTGTTTGAGGTTGGCTGGCAAAATGTCGGTAATGTAACAGGATGCCAAAATGTCGCTTTTATTGTTTATTTCACTTTTATTTTAATGTGTTTGTATTTTTATTCAGGTTGACCGGAAAAATGCACGTCTTCGATGCGCTGTAATTTTCGTGCTAGTGTTTTGTTTTGTCACCACTCTGATTTAACGGCAATAAATGCATAAAAATTCGTGCAACCTTCACAAATTCCATTGTTTTTCACAGATTTTTGCCTGGTTCACCAGGTTGCGTTGCAATGAAAACTATTTACGGAATTTTCTTTTTCTGTCTTTTTGCGGTCGTCTTGCTCCGCAGGATTGAAACGTAGATCAGTTGTTTCATGTCCAGCTCGCTGCCGAATCAGTTTTGATCTCAATTCACCGAAACAACTCTGCACAGAGTGTCAAATAGAATTTCAAAATGTTATACCTTTTAGCTTCTCAGCGCCAACAGACTTGTTTTCTAAAGCTCGGCTCCCCAGTGATGTCCAGGCAGCGTGGCTTCTAAATATTCACAAACTGCATCAAGCATCGTGTTCTGACAGAGAAGTGTTTGGTTGTGAGGGACGTGGTCATGATGTGTCGGGTCGAACATTTTGCAACATTTCGTCGCTGTTTCGCACGTAGTCGTAACTGCACAGCGTACGTCTTCTTTCTGAAAGTCAGTTGTTTCTCTCGAAATTTGAAACGAAGCTCAGCTTCTCTTCAGAATGCACCAGTGTTTCACGTCCGTTTTAACGTTGAATCCGACTGCCGCTCCAACCAGCCAACTGTTTGTTTTTGTTCTGCTACCGCTGTCCTCCCCATCATGCGCTCGTTAAGCTTCATTGCACACAAGACCATACCATCCGTGACTTCGACTTTAAAACTGTTTGTGTTTCCTGTTCTCGCTTTTTGACCCGGTCAGTTTCTCGTTTGCTGTTGGGAAAATTTTTTTTCAAAAACTTTTTCCAAATTGTTTCCAGAACAGCGAAGTGTGCATGAAGTTCAGTTCTGACGCTTTGTTTCAAACACGTTATATTTTCAGATGAGATCGCTTGATCTTTCAAACAACAACCTGTCCAACATCGGCGCGGCGTCGCTTTGCAAAGCACTCCGCAACATTGATCGTCTGAACCTGTCCAAGTGTGGACTGACAAGCGAAGGAATTAACAAACTTGCCGAAGTTTACAAAGAGCTGGATAACCCGGTATTAAGCCATAGGCCTGTGTTACATAACTGTTACATAAGATATGTGTTCAGTCAAATAATCCAAATCGCGAATCCTTTCGCGTATACACAGCAGTTAAAGTCTGCACCGAAGCAGAGCGGCACGGTAGACTTATATTTGTCTATTTCTTTGTATACGGTGTGGCATCTTTCTCTGTCACGTAGTTACAAACTGCCACAACGTCTTATCGACGTTAACTCAAAGAAATTTTGCAACAAGAGCGAAGGACGTCGGGGTCTTAGTGATGAAATAAACATGAAGTGCTTTTAATGTTTTGATATCGCTCTATGTGATCACCATGGTCCGGGCCACGGTTGGCAGATGGTGCCAGATTTGGCAAATATTGCCAAAAATCAGTTTTCTAAAAAATGTGCCAACCTTTTTGGCAATATTTTTTATGCGAAAATTTCGCAAAAATTGCCATAAATTTGACAAACAATTGTCATATCCTTTGTAAATCATCTGGCACTGTTTTTTTTTCGCCGAGATATTTAGGTCAATTTTGCTGAAACATTTCCGTCATTTTGTCTCACAGTTGTATGAAAATTCGCCATAGCAATGTTCATTAGCCTATATTTTCAGAGATTCTGACCGAAATGACCAAATTTTTTCCGGTCATTTCAACAAGGTTTCGGTCTGTGACCGAAAAAAAACAGATCTGGCAACCCTGCTCATGGCCACGTTTTTGTTTGTTTTTGTCGTTTACGTACGTTAACTTTATTTTGACACTGGAGTTGCAATGCACTGTTATTTTGTTGATCACCAAGATTTTCAAAAAGCTTATTTTCTTGCAGGTGGAACATTTGAATCTCACTCAAAATGGCTTTGGCAAAGCAGCATTTGATGTTGTCAAAAATTGCTTGAAAAACATTAAAGAACTTATTTTAACCAAGTATGTGGTGACCTGCCATGGTTTGCAAGAAGATGGTGAAGTTGTCAGCAAAAGACGACTTAAAGCAAACGTTGGTCTGGAAGACAACGTAAGCATTTGATGAATGATTTATAACTTTGTACCGTCGACCCTTTTGAGCTCCATGTATGCTTTCTGTCGCTACCCGGTGTCAAGCGAAATTTCTGATTTCACGCCATGTGCGCATGCACATAGTAATATTCTAAATTATCAAATACGCTTTGAAAATTGACGATTAGGACTCAGGGTTTGGTGTTTAGGTAAGTGTGTCGGGTTTGGGTTTGGGTTAGAAAATGAAAAATAATTGAGGTCTAAGGCTAAGTCCAAGATTTTTCAGTGGTTATATTTATTCTCGTTCTGCAGCACGGGAATCAGAAATTTCGCTCGACACCGGTAATATACATCTACAGTTTGTACTGAATAGTACCGTTTGAGACCTTAATTTGATAATATTAGATCATGTTTCCACTTTTACGGAAGCTTCACATCGACTGTCGAACTCATCTTCTTGCTTTCAGTTGTTTTTGGACGAATCGCGACAATTTTGCTGCCGACCGTATTTCGCGTAATTTTATCTGCTGTTTATCGTTCAGAGCAGTGGTTCTCAAAGTGGTCGACATCGACCCCAGGGGTCAAGTGGACCATCCAAGGGGTCGATAAATAGTGACGGGTCGAATGGGGGTCACTGAATGGCGCTTAAGTTCTAAGCATATTTTCAGATTGTTTTATTTTATCATGCATTTCAAGTAAAAAGTACTCAAATTTATTTTGACACGTACTTTCCTTGTATTTGTAACTGTTGGGCTAGGCCACGGGGTCTACAGAAAATTGTATAATTTAATTGGGGGTCAACGTGCAGAAAAGTTTGAGAACCACTGGTTTCGAGAAAGGAATTTATTCCATATCTAAACCTTCATTCTGCGGAGTTAGCAAAACTCGCAGATTTCCTTATGCCATCCACTGTGCCAATGAAGTCAGCTTTCAATTTTTGCCAGTTTAACAGTTTCTGGGAGCTTTTCAGAGAAAATCGTCTCGTACGACGGACTTCTAAGATCAGTCAACAATAAAAAGGTGTTCAAATATTTGCGTAATAATAATTCTCTGTTGCAACATTTTTTTCTCCAAAGATCAAAGCATGCGCAAGTTTTGGTGCAAGTGACCGGCACTAAATTCCAAATCTTCAGAAAATTGTATGTGAAGTGGCCAGACAATATGCTTAGTACACAAAGATCGTACTCCTGATGTCACCAAATCGAAACACAATCTAATTATTTGGCGAACGGCGTGTAAATGTGCAAGAGTTTAGCCTCATCATCTTTTAGATCAGGTCGGATCCAGCCAGTAAGATTAGGGGTGTGCGATTTCAGTAATATTTGGTGGTCAAGTCTCATTATTTATGGGTTCACCACTGTAAGAGAGATGAAGTGTACGTCGCAACATTGCTGCTACAAAACAATGGATGGCAAAATGGTCTTAAATAGCCAATGCTGTTTTTCGTTTTGTACAAAATCATGGTGAATGAAGTTACTTTCGTAAGTTTTAGAGGGGGCTATCGCCCCGATCGCCTCCCCTGGATCCGACCCTGCTTTGGATATCGTCAACAAGTAAGAAATTTCTGATTTGCAGAGGTGTACTCCAAATTACAGTCTTCACCTGTACGTTGCGGTGGTTCAAGTTTTATACAATACCTACGAATGACTGTCGGTTGGTTTGCATTTGCAAGCTTGCTGATTATGTTGCAGGGTTACGTCTTTTCCGCTTGGTCCGTTGATCTGTTGCGTAAAACATCATGAAATATGATATCTGTGCAGGTCAAATCCGTCTGCATACGCGGAAAAGATGGCCACTGTCAATCAGCTGACGTAATGGCTTCCGTCCTGTCGCTGTGTGTTGATCGAGTTGATGAAGTCACAATGCACGATTGTTCGCTGACAAGCGTCGGCGTCGGAGAGCTGTGCTATGCTATTGGAAAACGAACCATACCGGTAGCTTAAGTACTATGATTATTGTGTGATAACATTTGGCCGAAGCCTGAAATTTGTTTCTTGCCAAGTGGTTGGGAGTTAACGATCTCACCCAAGGAACGTCACGGTGGTTCAGTCGGCGACTGTGGATCGAGCTTGCAACCTCTCGATTGCGAGGCTGAATTCTACAACTTGGCGACTGAATTGTGTGTATTGTATAACAAGGCGCTTGCGTCAGCATCTCTCCTTGAAAGCGCGAGAGGCGCGTCGTTCAAGTTTTGAATCACATCCTGCGTTAACCGTTTTGAAGGACTCCCTCAGAAACACGTTTAGGTAGTGACGTCACTTACTCGCAACTGCACTTACAGTACTGCAGAATGTCAGGGTGTCGCAAGGAGTGGGAGGTTTTTGGTTGGAGTCGGAGTCGGATTTCTAATAACACTAGGAGTCGGATTTTTTGCCCGACTCCGGGAGTCCAATTGAATCAATTTTTGCATCACACTCGTAAGTTGGGAAATCCTGTTGAAATGGTGCAATTTCTTTTGAAATTTTTACTGAAACAGAATCATTGCTGTGTGCCACATTTCCATTGATTGCCAGTTGTTGCAAAATTGTTGACAGTCAAACTTCATTCACGTATGATAAGGAGTCGGAGTCGGACATTTTACTCCCTCACCTCCCAACCCTGCTGCAGATTGCCACTTGCGTATCAAAACGACAGACGAAGGCTGCTGCTGCCACCAAGCGTCAAAGTGTGGTGATCATGGTCTGACTTGTGCTTAAACTCCGTTGTGGATTATCCCAAGTTAGTTTAGTCTAACTTTGAGCTTGTTTTTGTTTGGAGCTGACGTCACTGGACTTGTCTGGTAACAAAGTAGGAGATAGTGGAGCTGCTGTCCTCGCAAAAGCTCTTCACAACATCGATCGTTTGAACCTTTCTGGATGTGCAATGACCAGTAAAGGAATTTCTGAACTTGCCCAGTCATACCAGACTTTGCCGAAGCCTGTAAGTTTTCGATTGCTTCACATTCGACTTGAAAGTTGCTATCATTCGTATTTTGCTGATAACCGCTGTGGTGTAAAGTACTGTGACGTGATCGACGATTTCGCAATGAAATAAACGTCACTCTTGTAAAGTCGACGACAGGGCCTTTGTCGCGCTACGCTCATGCTCTGTGTCCTACTGTTACTATTGTTGTGTGCAGCTACGGTCATTATCAGTTGTCCCGTGGTGGATTATTATTAAGGCCACCAATTTTTCAACCCAAAAACTTAAAATTTGACTTTATTTTTACCCTATCAATTTCCTGCGTTTGCAATTAAAATGCCAAATACAAATCATATTCATATACAGTGTTACAAATCAAACCGATAGGTTAGAAATGTTTATTCTGTTAAAATGAAACGAAAAGTAGCTTGTTGGCAAAATCTGGAACATAAACATAGCATCTTTCAAAAAACGTCTGGTTACTTTCAGCTTCATGAAACGAGCCTCCTTGATGCTTTGCACTGGGGCGATATGATTCCACCATAGTTTTTGTAACTTCACACTAAGCAGTCACAGAATTTGCCAAATAAATCACCCTCAGGTGACTGTTGAGGTGAACTCAGAAGCATATTCATGCACTATACTTCGAACTTTTAAATAATTTGGTTGTTTAACCTTAGGGATGATATGTTGGTACGTACATTAATAACTACAGTAGAGTCAGACCTGAGAGTATCATAAAGTTAAAACACTATGAGCATTTACCAAACCAAGTACTGTACGGCCACGTTTCTTGCCTTACCACGCCCAACCTAGTTTAATATTCAATCCAGTAGTGGGTAAAACAACATTATTACATCACAGGTCACCACAAAGCCATTATGTCAGAATTGCAACTAAACTTGCAAAAACATATCAAAATCTGTTTTTGTAGCTTTAATAAAATATCGATAAAGAAGAAAAACTGTGCTGCAAGAAAATTTTGACTATTTTTTGACCTAATAGCTTTGGAATGGTTCATGGAATCAGCGTAAAACTTGGTTTGTGGTCGTTTCATAAACTTTAAAAAAGGCAGAAAAATTTTGACTTCATTGACTTTTGGTTGCCCTAATTATTATCGGGGCTTACTAGCTATACTTTAGTCTTGAGTTTTCTAGACGGCAGCTTTCACTTGCATTCCAGTTGACTGAAGTTTCGGTTTCATGACTCCTGAGTGAATATGTTCTGCGTCATGACCTGCGCTTTCGTTGGGGATTCGTTCATTGCGAAAAAATTCGAAAATTCTGACGTCACTCGATTTTTGTGATGATCCATCGTAATCCAACGCTCTTCCCCAGTTTTTAGGTCTGTTTGACTTTGATAAAAAGCAGGATGGCCGCGTATAAAAACAAAAAAACAACCATAGGTCCGGGTTGTCGTTGGGGTCATCACCCGGTAAGTTGCTTGTTCCGAAAAATCTGCATCAGGTTGGAGGAAAAAGTCAGGGTTGCCACTGGCAGCGACACAGGTGAGCTGAAAAATTCTCGTTTTCTGTTGAAGGAAAAATTGTTTTTTATAATTGTTTTCATCGGAAAGTTTGCGGATATCAAGGGATGTTACACACCTTCGTTTACTGAATTCGAGATACATTTAAATTTCCAAAGTATCACAACGTAGATTGCTCAACCCCCCTGTTTGTAAAACCACAAATGTGTTCGCCATAGATGAAAATAAAAATGGTTCACTCCTGATTTAAATTGTAATTGTGTGCAATTGGCAAGTTCTCTACCTGTTCCCAGCTTAATCAAAACATTTTGTCGAGTCAGTTGCTGTTATACATTTATGTATAATGAATCTATGAGAAAAAAATGCATTGAGGAATAAATTGTTCGTTATTTCTGCCTCTACAGAAAAAGTCCTGGAACATATCACACAACATTTTTGGCAAATCGACGTTTCATGATTTGGTTTCATGCAAAAAGAACCTGAAAGAACTGGTTGTGACTCAGTATAAAGTGACCAGAGACGACGTCGTGGAAGTTGGTGAAGAAACTACGAAAGGGAACTTACAATGCAACGTCGTACCAGATGATAGTGTAAGTTTTACGTAAACCATCAGCACAACGCTGCTACGTAAAGCCTGACGTTTGTGACACTTTGTTCTGGTCTTTATTTTGTCATAATTGAATCGTTTCCGTTTGTGACAAAAAGTAGACCGATGCTTGCATTGTATACGCAGAAGTTTGGTGACCTTTTGACACTTGACCTACCTCGGCAACTTCGTAATTTCATGCAGATTAAGAGCGTCAGAATCACGAGGCGTGTTGGAGGTTTGAAGGGCGACGAGAGCGCCGCACTTCTTTCGATCTGCCTCGATCAACTCGACGAAGTTACACTGGACTACTGCTCGATCACTTCTGTTGGTGTCGGCGAACTCGCTACAGCGATTAAGCTGCGGACAGTCCCCGTAAGCTCAATGTGTTCGTCCGACTGGTAATACAATGCAATTGGTCTGCTCGTTTCGCTCTTACGAAATATAAACACTTAAATGCCACCCTCAATGAGCTTGGAAGTAATGGTTGTAGTAGCGACCACGCAGTGCCAGGCCGTTCACTTCGGTTTCTTAGGATCCGCAACGGCTAAATTCAAAGAGTTGCTTCTGGATGATGAGGAGACGTAGCAGAGTCAGTTTCTCCTTGTTGTGTTTGTTCACCATCATCACGAGCATTCAAGATTTCGTTTGATTTATTTGTACCTCGTAATTGAACGTGGTGTGTTCTTAACGATGTCTTTCTTCGGACATTCTTAATGTCATGTTTAGTCCACAGTTCTGCGCTCATTTATCTGTATGACGCAACCGGTGTTTCGACAAGTGCAATGATTAGCCTCAGTGAGATGGTTGCACCATGTCAGATGATTGCACCATGTGAGATGATTGCACCATGTGAGATGGTTGCATCATGTGAGATGATTGCACCATGTGAGATGGTTGCATCATGCGAGATTAGGTTTCACAAAAATTTCCCATCTGCTTCCAACTGTTTTTTTTTTCGCTGAGACATTTCGGTCATTTGCCTCACAGTTGCATTAAAACTCTCCCTAACTGTATTCATTAGTGTATATTTTCAGACATTTTGAACAAAATGACTTAATTTTTTCGGTCATTTCAAAAAAATTATGTTTATGACGGCTGAAAACCCAGACTTGCGCTCTACTCGCCGCTGTATTTCCTTTTTTAAGGACAGCAATGATTGTGCAATCGGTGTCAATTTCGAATCGCAAAAACTAAACTTGATCAGAAATAGTTTTCTTCTCAAAGAAAACAAAAACAAAGGAAAGCGTTTTGTTGTAACAACATGGCTGACCGCTCGTTTCACACCTGCGTGTTTTGCAGCTGAAACTCTTGGACCTGTCCCGCAATTATTTCCGAGGCGATGGCTTGTCTCCCTTCTGGAATGTCGTGAACAATGTGGACAGCTTAATTCTTCGTGAGTGTTGCCTTAGCAGCGACGCCATTGTGCAACTGGCCAACGCTCTTCAAGGTCGTGAAAGAACGGTGAGAGTTGAATCCTGTCTGTCGCGTCGTTGTTCGACGATCCTTTACGAATATGCCCTCGTGGGGGGAGCTTGTCTTGACATAAAAACGTCGTCATCGGGTGAATAAAATTCTACTGACATGAAAAAACATCCGGGTTTTCAAGCCATCCCGGTTCTCGATGAAGTTTTGAAATGCAATCAGGAAAACAGTTAATTGTTGGATCGGCTGAAAAACTCAAATAGGGTTGACTGTCATCAGTTCAACAGGCATGTCCTCTGAACGCCGCATACGAAGTAAATAGGGTACTGACCGCTATTCATCCAAACAAATTGTGTAAAAACAGGTTGATTTTCAGAGATCCTGTGAGGCGTCTGGTAAATTAGACGGAAGCATAGGTTGTAAACTACAAAATACTTGAAAAAAATGGCATGACCTTTGACCTTATTTTGAAGAACAACGCAGACTGTGGAGTTGCGTTGGCCATGACCATAATTTTATAGTAATCAATGATTACTAATCATAATTCAACCGAAAAATTAGGTTCCAATCGTTGTGAAACTCCACTCACCAAAAGTTTCAAAATTTCCATTACCAAACTTACAGCAGAATTGAGTTGATTTTACTTGGCGATGGTTACTGTAGTATTCCAACGAGAAAAACAAATTAGTGCAAGGACGCCACGGCATTATGAAGGAACCGGAAGGTTATTGAGTCGAAGGCCCACAGCAGTTGAATGAGCTTTGTTACTGTCCAGTTTCAACTCGTGGTGTTGTATATACATCACATGGGAAAGAGCTGCTGATCAACGCAGTTGCACAGGGAGTGCTGGTTCGCAAACAAACAGAAAAGGCTTGCCAGATTTGACATTACGTAAAATTTGGCCGTTTTTAAGTGCGCTGGCCACGAAAAAACAGATTTGTCTATTTTTTTCAGTTTATCTTTTAGCATTTTTGGACGGATTATGTCACAGCTACAGCAGCACTGAATATGGTACTTTCACCTTAAAGTGTGTAGTTATGATTTAACACTTGGAGTCACTCAGTGGTCCATGCCATGCTGCTGACAGTAGCGTATGCACAAATGTTTCAGTCAGTGATACTGTAGTCTTTATTGTTACCATTGGTAGCTGCTACACTTTTACTGTTTCTGAAGACTGCTGTACTCAGATGTGTGACTGATAATGTTATGATAGAGAGGCGTTTTTATTTTGCATTATTGGTTTCATTGTACTGTAAGTTCTTCCACTTCACTTGATTTTTTCTTGATAATTTAAACGCGATTTGTGTTTGGTATGCAGGATGTTTCACCGCTTCAGATTTTTGCTCGTTTTTTTATTTGCTGGTCTCAATGTTGTCACCGGCTGCTAGGTGCTATTTACATCCAGTCCTGAGATGGACTGACCGAAAGGCTGGCGAGATTTTAACTCTTTAAGTTTTAAAAACGCGAATTGTGCCAAACGTATAAATAGTGAGTTCACTTCGCATGGCTGCTGGCTGTACAACATATCAAAGAGGCTGTTGTTGTCGAAGTCCGCATCGCAAAATATAAAGTTTGAGCCTAGCAAACAACATTCTCCGTGCTGTGAGTGACACTGACAGGGTTGTCCTGTGACGTGCGACGCTGATTTAGAGTTTTTTTGTCAAGCTATCGTTGTTGGACATATCGAAAAACTACATCACAGAAAACGGAATGATTCCACTGCACCGTGTGCTCAACGACGTCTGTCAGTTGAGAGTGTCCGGTTGTCGTCTGACCGTCAAATCCGTTGCAGGACTCGTTGATATTTGCAAATCACGACCAACACCGGTAAGTACCCCTTGCGTTCTGACGATCTTCGCGAACTTGGTCACTGCAAGTAATGATGCATGACCTCGTGCTGCTACTGTTTCGGTCGGCGTTGCGTTGAATACACGTTTCACCACAAACGGGAAATGTGCGAAGAATAACACCCACATATACTTAACGCGTTGAAAAAGATTAAAAACTTCCTTCCCAGGTATGCACTTCTTGTACTCTATCGTGCATATGTTTTGCCCATCGTTGATTATGGTGATATCATTTTTGATAATTGTACGACTACTGACTCTAATCTCCTTGAAAGCGTTCAAACTGCT
>Ga0210059_1004644_pt1 | contig 22192 bp, 15 predicted proteins | sample Ectturendosymbi2_FD_188042 | JGI IMG/M metagenome (GOLD analysis project Ga0210059, IMG submission 188042) | Ecteinascidia turbinata endosymbiont from Florida, USA - Sample 2 (SPAdes) (version 2) | ecosystem: Host-associated > Tunicates > Ascidians > Unclassified | place: Key West, Florida...
CCCTAGTCCTTGCGGATCTAGGCATTATGAGTTTCGACGTTCGTCCTTCAGGCCTTCCCTTCACATTGCTGCGCGACGTCATCTAGTATCCGTTTGATTGGTACTTTCCGCCGGGGAAGAACCCTTGCACTTTGTCGATTTTTCGGTATGTAATGGCCTAGCGCCATTACAGTTCGATGGAAGTTCTGCTAACGTAACGTTATTCAGATCTCGAGAGATTCTTCTGTTTTTGGAATTTTTTGTAATTATTTTGGCGAAAATTGTGAATGTCATCCAGCACACTCGTTTCTGTTTATCAATATATTAGGCAGTTATATGCTTCAATTTCATCAATCAACCATGCACATTATATATGCGTTTGATAAATGTTTCTACAACTGTGACGTGGTAGCTGAAACATCTTTGTACATCACATTTCTAATGCATGAAAAGAGTTTACATTCCAAGGTCATGCATAATGAAGCATAATGCTTAAGTTATGTAACAGAGGTTCCACACCTGGGATACATGTACCCCTAGGGGTATATTCGGCTGTCTGAAGTCGTACATCTATTGTACATTTGCAACAAATTAACGTTTAGACATAAAAACAGTGTCTACCTTTATAGTTCCGAAATTCAAAATTCTATAAAAAATTCAGTAAGGGGTACATGGTCATAGAAAGGTTGGGAACCCCTGTTCTATAAACTTGGGCTTTTGGGGAAACTTTGGGCGGATGCATGGGTTGCTCTTTGCGAAGTCAGCTTTTTTCGTGTATTGCGTCATAACGCGGTGGCTGATCATGCGCTCAGACTTTACCTTTATGCGCGTCTGCGAATGTGGTTATCGAAAGCGAGATAAGCAATCAGTTCATGCTAAGTTTTCTCCAAGTCAGTTGTTCTTCGGAAAAAAGTGTCGTTCAACAAGAGCGACGTAATCGCATTGTAAGTCCAATTTGCTTGTCAGTTCGGTTTGACTGGTGTAACTTTGCACTTGCGCTCGCCGCTCCATTGCAGAGCTTCCGTTACAGTTTTCGGCTTGGTTACGACTGGTGACACTACACTGTCCTATGTCCACCACAGCAGCATGCTATTAGTCATAAATATGACTGTAGCTGGGAGACACATAAGCTATGCCCACTCCCCATAAAAGAAACAGTTGTGTTATCACAGGGTTCCCAACCTTTCTCTGACCATGTACCCCTTCAGCGTTTCGATAGATGAGTAGGTACCCTGAAATTTGTTGCGGCAAAAGGCCGAGTAAAATAACAAAAGTCCACCGAATTTTTCATAAAAAAATTCTATATTTTAGAATATTTGGAAAAATAAATATACAAATATATTTTTCCCTTGTATCTTAACCTTAAATGTAACTAAGCCCGTAACCAGCTTTGGGACACTACCGGGGGCGAAGATTTTGTGAGAGGGGCCCAAATTTTTTAAACTATGTCCAATAGTAACTATGTCCAACACATTTTTCCAGGGGGAGCGAAAAATATGCAAGGGGGCTTCGCCCCTCCTGCCCCCCCACAGTTACGGGTCTGAATGCACCCATTCAGATAGGATAATGCACCCAGATTGGGAACCCCTGCGTTATCATGTAGCCTACATGCAGATGAACTCCAATAAAATTTGCCGTCTTTTTTGATATTCATATAGCTATTTTGCTAAAAATATCTTCATCAAAAAGGTCATAACACGGTTGACTGAGCACGATGACGTAACAACACCACTTCTCAGAAAGGCCCCGCGCCTAGGTCTTGCATTGGGCCCCTCGCCCGGTAGGGCCGGCCTTGTGTATGTCTGGGGCTTTTTGAAAATAAATTCTGGGGTTTTTCGTCATGCCAGAGTGACAAAACTGTAGCCAAAAACAAGTGTGACAGTGGGTGGGAGCAGGGTCTACAAGAAGGGTAAGAGAGGTACGTCGTACTCGGACCGGTAAGTACGGGGGCCCGGGAAAGTTAACGTACGCATGATCAGTTTCTCTGCAAACACGCCTAAAATTATTAGTGTAAGCCAGCTCCCAGTATAGCAATTAATCTATTTGTAAATCTTAGCATCACAGCTGATTCTTACTACTATACAAACACATTATACAAGTTTCGACGAGGGCTCAAGAAAATGAAAGGGACCAGTGTCGGTTTTCGTACCCCTATTAATGTTTCTCCCGAAGGCCCTGGGTGGGAGTATTGAGCATTTCACCACTAATGATGGGTTCACAACTCAGTTCCTATGCAAAATACAAGGTGCAAGTGGCAATGCAGTTCGGGAATTTAGGAATCCATGCCGTAGCCATGAGAATGTTGCACAAGACACATGACAAAAAACAATGGTCAACAAAACAGACTAAAGAAGTAACAGTGTGCTGAAATGTCCTATAGTGATAGGAGTTGAAATGTTAAAAGTAATGTACAGTAGTACAGTAAAACATTTATTTGCAGTGGTGTATCTAGGGTATGGCAGGCATGGCACGTGCCATGGGCGCCACTTTGACAGGGGCGCAAAAATTGCTTGGCAAAACTTAAAATCTTTATGTACAGTTCTTGAACCTCTATTTTGCGCCCCATGCCAGGGACGTAACAAGGTTAGATGGCGCCCGGGACTATAAGCAAGTTTGGCGCCCCCATTTTCGAACCTGAGGTCTTTCCGACGCAAATGTACTGTATTGAATAGGCCTACCATACGTCCCGGTTTGGCCGGGGCTGTCCCGGTTTAAACGTCTGTCCCGGTGTCCCGGTTAGCAAAATGTCCCGGAATTTCACTTCAGTGAAATTTTCAAAATGAACTCCAGCCTGATGATGCATTGTTATGAAATAATTCCGCTCAATGGCCATTTGTAAAATTGGGGGCTTATTGTTGCGTCAATAAGACAAAATTTAATCTAAGTACAATACTTAATATGTGTTCTTAGACAATCTTAAAGCAAATAAATAAGGCATAACATTTGCCAAGCTCAGGCCTTCGGCTGCTCGTCAGGTTAATTCATTCATGGTCTTGAATTTGTCCCGGTTTAAGCCTAAGAAATTATGGTAAGTCTAGTATTGAAGAAAGCACTTGTGACATTGTTGGGCCTTTTCGGCGCCCTACACAGTGAGTCGGCGCCCCCATGGTGATTCGGCGCCCGGGGAATTGTGCACCTCTTGCCCCCCTCATCATCCCCTTCCCCATGCATTCATAAACTGCAAAGCTGCATCAACACCGCGCCCTTACTTAAAGCATTAAGTAAGTCGGGCGTGATACGCCAGCATCACTAAGCATTATGACAAAACTGTTGTATTGTGACATGCTATAGCACGAGGGTCAAACTCAGACATTGTGGCAGAGCAAGAACGCTCGCTTGCCATATCTACGAGACCTCGTCCTTCTCACGCTATAAGAAAGGATAAGTCAGTCCGTACTGCTGCATTTCAGGCAAGAAGATATTAGTCAGAATCTGGCTGAGACGAGTTTAAGTCCGTGGGTGTGAAAATCAGACTGTTGCGCAAATAACTGCTGTTGAGGTCGTACAGATTTACAAATTACGTAAATTACTGCGGCCCACTTCGCCTTTACGAAACTTCCTCGATCGCCACTAGTGTTCTATAAATAGGCTGAATATAATGCTCCAGTCCGGAGACTAAGGTAGAGAACGTTAGTTAGTCCTCGAAAAATTAGCAGTTAGTATCATTGCCGTACTAGTTGAGCAAAAATGTTAACTCATGAAAGAAGAAATTTGTTAGTCTTGTTTAGAGCTGGATTTTTCTGTACAAATGTGGCTTACTGTTCGATGTCTAAGGCCTTGTGAAAAGATCGTGACTGTGAGAAGCTAAAATCTACGTGTGACAATTTAGGAGCTGGGTACACTTCAGATGTAGACGGCAAGCAATTGTACGAGAAGAGTCTAATACTGGTTTCAAGTGGTGTAACTTAAAGTTATCACGTCCTGAAGTCCTCCTGACATTCTTCGAATTGCTTTGCAAGTAATGCTAATGATTGCAGTTATACAGTATTTACTGCAAGCTGCGAACGATCTTTCAGTAAACTGAAACTGGTCCTTTCACACCTCCGGGACTCATTGATTAACAATAAGTCAGGGAAGGTTATGTGATATAGTCTTGATAAGAATAGAAAGGGAGCAAACAGCAAACGCTTTTTGTATTTTGATGAAATCATAGACGACTTTGCTTCGATAAAGGCACGGAAAGCGTTGTTTTGTTTTAATTAGCATTTTTGTGTAATTTAACCGGGAAAGGCTGGATATATTTATGTCTCAATGGAAGTGTGTTTTTTGAACAGAATTGGTACATGACTTGCATTAAATAGTTTATTGCACAATTCAGATTGAATGTTTTTTGTTTCAGACGAAACTGTCGTTTGCAGTTGCAAAATGTTGTTTGATTTTTTTGTCAGATATACAATTTTGTCAGGCAACAATATGTAGATCTATAGACTACGATAACGTTATTATTGACTGTTATTGATCATAGTCGTCGGAAGGATTTTTTCCAGGGGGGGTTAAAAGTGGTTAAATTGGTTTCAACCTCTCGAAATTGAAAAAAAACTTTTTTTGCTAATAATTTCAAAATCCAGGGAAGGCCAAGGCCCCGCCCTGCCCCCCCTTCCGACGCCCATGTTATTGATGTTTATCATAATAAAAATAAATGAGTATAAAAGTATCGTGTAGTTGTCATGGATAATTTATATTTCATTTGCTGAAACGTTCAAAGCAAAAGTAAACACAAATATTTTCAGTTAAAAAAATGTTTTCGTTATGGTTTATCTTTCGTAAAAATTGTGCCTACATTTAGGCTAATATTTGAAATTATTGGAAAGGGCGCAGATTTAATTTTGCCATGGACGCCACTTTGCATAGATACGCCACTGTTTATTTGCATTGTGCAGATTTCTAGTCTAGTTACCACTTGCATAGGCCAACATCTGCTCACATTTAGGAGTCATCCTGAAAAAAGTTGTTAACGCTTGATTCAAATAATTGTCAGATAGCTGGTTAATAATTGAAGCTTGAACTACTTCAAAACTAGTGTTTCAACGGTTTACACTTTATACCTTAAATTACAGTAGAACCTATAGTTTTTAAAATGTAGGGGAGATTAATGAGCTTTGGGCCAAACTTTACATTTTGTTTGATGCAATCCCTGCTGCTTGTCGCAAGTGGCTCAAAGTTGGTCTCCAAAAAATGCAAAGGGTCCCCATTATTTTGATACCAAAAAATAACCAAAATAAATTACGTCTGAATGATTGCACTTTGAAAGTTGTTGAAAAAGTGGCTCAAAGGACCTACCCTAAAGGACCAATTGTCCATGGCTGAGGGACCTTTGGGTCACGTTGGTTTGTCCGGTAGTTTCATGACAGTAATTGCAGAGGGCAATAAAAGTTTTGTTTATTTACAATGAGAAATGGAACTCTTGCTTATTTATCATGAAAAGAAAAACTATATTTTGCATTTCTGCAACAAAGAACATGAAACGTAGTGGAAATGCACGTTTTCTTCAAAAAACCTATTTTACGTAGCAAAGAGCACGTCTACTGTTGTACTTTTAGTGTTAGCCTAACCTTTGTGAAACTGCATTCTTTTACAAACTATCATTAGACAAAGATTAGCCCATGATGATTGCAATCCTGCTCAGGTAACTCGGGTGGGCCCCACCCACCTCCTTTCTTTTTTTTGATTTTACATACTTAGAAAAATATTAGAAACCTGTGCTTCCATGACTTTTCCTGATTTTCAGGGCTAATGGAATTTTGCCAGAGTTATTTCACAAAAATGTCTCTGAAAGCCTATATATAGGAAATAGGGGTGCTGTACCACCCATGGTTTACAGATTTGTAGGAAATTTGAAACACATTTCCACCTTACATTTACTGATGAGTATAAAATTTGAAGCACCTTTCTACCCTAAATTTCCTGATGTGTTTAAAATTTAGAACAACCTACCAACAAAACGACAAAACGTAGCCAAAGAAGGAGTGAGCCTTGTCTATAGGTCATACGTATCAATGAAGTAAAAAAATAAAAATGTAAGCCGCCCTTCATTATAAGCCGCACCAATTGTTAAAAAAAAACTTTACGCCGCGGCTTACAATCGAATAAATACGGTAGTTTATGTAGGATGACCAGGCGCGGATTTACCACTAGGCTTAAAAGGCTTAAGCTTACGCCCCCCGATCTCGGGGGCCCCAAACGTTTGGGAGTAAGGGCAATTACCAGCATTTCTGTAAGCATTATAGTTGTATTTTTCTTTTGGTTCAACGCACGTCCTTTTACTATGCCGCTAACAAAAGATCTCTATAGAACAGGGCTTCTCAAACTATGGGTTGCGACCCCAAATGAGGTCGTGGAATGTAGTTTTGGGGACGCGAAACAAATGGCTTGACAAATCAGACATAAATGTTTTTGTAAACCAATGTGACGTTTACACGTATCATGAACATTGGACTATCCATCAAGGGGGTGCCTAGAAAAAACATTTTTGAAATGGGGTTGCAGAACAAAAAAGTTTGATAAGCCCTGCTAAAGAAGAATGACCGCGAAGGATTGAAGTTAATGACAATGAGCATTCTGTTTTTATGGCGTTGAGAATTGGTTATTGTTACGTATAATGCGTGGGACAAAACACCTGAATCCATTTTTCAGACTACACGAGGCGAGTGAGGTACTCAATAAATAAGTAATGGCAGTGTGGTCAGTTGACTTCACTGCTGCCTTTCTCGTTACTTTCATTGCGACTGTTTTTGTTCCTGACAGTGCCGTATAGCAGCTCAACTCTGCCCTGCCCAAAATGCCCACAGGGGCCCCTCAATGTTGATTTCTAAAATCCATAGATTTTCAAGATACATTCAAGGTTTCTGGTTTTTAGCGCCAATGATATATCTCTGCGAGTTTGTTTGAGGAATATCACAGGTATAGGAGCCAGCAAATATTTGGGCAATGCAAAGGATTTTTGCCTGAATTTTCTCCAAACTTGCCCAAAACGTTTTTGTGCGCTTTTTCCCACAACTGTTTCCCACAAAGATCGTGAACACTTTTTTTTGTCATGACCTCCAAAAAAAAGTCTTCATCTATTTTTCTGCAAACGTTGGGCGCCATTTTTTGCAGTCAAACAACGTTGGGTGCCATTTTTGCTTGGATTTTCAGAGATTTTGCCTAGATATTTAGAGATTTTGCCTGTTTTTTTTCAGGGATTTTGCCCATATTATCAGGGATTTTGCCCAGCCCAAATTTTCAGGGATTTTTCCCGGATTTTCAACAAATCAAAACGTTTGGGGTGCGCTTGCAACCCCGCCTCATACGCCAAGATCAACCTTATTAATACTATTACTATATTTCAACACATCTTAACAGCTGTTCTCAAAGTGGTTTCATTAAACCTTCCATTAACGTTCTTATATTTTTTAAATGTGGGCATATCAATGAAAATGCTGTGGATAGGACCTTGTCTGGCAGTGATGGAGTCTCGAGACTTGGTCTCGGTCTCGAGACTTGTCTCGAGACCCGTTTTTTGGAGTCTCGGTCTCGAAGGTCTCGTCTCGGTCTCGAAGGATTTCGGTCTCGGTCTCGAACTCTTCGTCTCGAGACTTTGCACAGGTTATTTTTTATGAAGTTTTGCAAGAAGGAGTTCCTTAATGAAACGGTTTAAAAAAATGATTGTTCAAAATATAGCCGTTCAAAGACGTCAGTGGCTAAGCTTTCTTTGTTGTTATGTTGTTTGTGAGATGGAGAAAACAATTTGGCCTCTACCCAGTTTAAAATTTATACTGAATTCAATAAAAAATGTACATGTACCAAAGAAACCGCAGCGCGTAATCTCTGCAACGAGAGGTTGGGAGTACTTTGCTGTGGACTATCTTTGAACTGTTTTTCCAAGAGTTTAGTTATGATTTTTAGTTTTCCAAGAGTAGCCATGGGCTTATTCAAAAGAGGTGGGAGAGTGCCAAAAAGTTTCTTTTTTGAGAAGGCAAACAAAGGCGTCTTTTTTACGAAGTGCTTTTCAAAGCACTCTATTAAAACACGCTGGTGAAGTTTTTTTTGTTCTGCGTGATGCAGAGTTTTTAAGTTCAAAAATGCCTCGGAACTCTCTTGAGGAAAAGTTTTGCTCATAAGAGTTTTATACAGAGAGCAAATAATGCGTCATGGTTGATCAGTTACTTTGACGTACTGCTATAGGCTTTACGACATTTCTGCGTTTTTTAACCGACACGCGCTGTTGCGAAAACACTAAGTGTGTCAGAAAAAACGGAAATTTGGAACAGCTGTGAATATCACTTTAACGTAAAAATATGGAAATTAAGAAAAAATTGAAAATATAAAAACTTGACAATAAAAAATAGCAAATCTAGGAAGTATACATAGAGCCATAAAATCAGCAGGAAAGCGCCACACCATTTTACTGCCAGTCAACTGCACTGGTAATCCCGAACTTCGCTCATTCTGCTGCAGCATGCTGCATCCCAACAATGCCTGTCAAAAACATCTAATACTTTCTTTTCATTAGAGAAAGAAAAAATCTTCAATACGAAGGAAATGGTTACTTGCAAAAGATCTGCTGCAGTTGTATAAAAACTGACAAACTACGAGCATCTTGCTCTAAGTAAGACAGAAAAGCAAACCCAAGTTGCTTCGGGGCTTCATTAGCCCTGTGCACTTTGTTGTTGCCATGGAAAGCACATCGAATCCACGGTGCCAACTGATTCACATGTAATAACAAAAAATAAAACTTCCCCGCTGAACCACAGGGTAGCATGTGCCAGATATGCTATTTATTTTGCCATACATACATGCATATGTAAAGAAGGCAGAAAAAAATAGGAAAAATAATGACGTAAAGGGTGGATAACAAGCAGAGAAAGCAAGATGCATAATCGAGAATTAAGAACAAGACCCCTTTCAGTTTGTGAGTATTTGATTGTGATGTTCAAGATGCTTTATTTTTCCTTATTGTTATAATAAGCATGATACATGATTTTCTCTCATTTTATATTGTTGTAAGCAAGCGTGGGGAGTGTAAAGAGGAAGCATTTTTATGGTCGGCCCCGGGCGACATTAACATCGCTACGCCACTGCAGTAGAGCATGCGGTGGGATATTACTTCGCTGGTTAAACGTGTAAACCTAATTTGGGCCAAAAAATCTATTACTAGGGCTAAATATGTTTTTCTTTGCGTCAACAGCAGAATCACGAGCAACATTTTAAAAACTTGTTTTGGACAGAATGAACAAGTTTGGATGGATGAAAAATTAGTTACAATTTTGATTTTTGAAATTCAAACTAGTGCTTTCGTTTTTTAAAAATCTCTGAGTTTATTACCTCTTTTTAAATCGTTGGAGAATTCTTAATTAATTACTTGTCGTGTGAGGAGAAAAATAATTAGGAAAGGTGTAGGTAACGTTACAAAAATTGGCAAAGCTTTGTTAGCCAAAATACACGAAATGTGTGGCGAAGAAATTTGAGTGTCAGTGCAGATGCCCAGTGTTAAAATAAAAAGAGTCTAGTGAAACAGGTAAGTGGTAGATATAAAAAAAAGTTTAAACGTTTGTTACTTCACTGGCAAATGATATAAAGGACGAAACACCTTGGCAAAAAATTGAATGATGGAAAGCAACCTTTACTGTGGAGTTACCACGTTACTTTACTGTTTTGACCAGTGCTGCTGGGGATGTATACACTCGCCTACATCGACTGTGCTTGTTCTGAAATAAAAAGTAATGATTCGCCTCCTCCACTTTCTCAAATAACATTGACCTACTTCAATACTAGGAAGGAGACCAGAACATGGGAGCTTCATCAGGGCATCGCCTCCTGTCTTTACACAGAAGGGTTGGTATTGTTTTGTAACGAACAATACAATTAAAATTTTTCTGAGTCAAAACAAATTTATTGAAGCATGGCAACGGCAAACACCTCGAATATTCAATTGTTTCACCGATGTTTTTCGAATGAAAAATGTGTAGACCATTTGAACGCTGCCAACATTTTCAATGTTCATGCATTTCTTCATGGAATTTGCAAATAAGGCCACAGGTTTGAGGTTGTAAATTCCTAAGAGGAACGTGAAAATGAACTTTTGCAGTACTTGGTCTTTTGCACAAATTTCGGATGATTTTTATTATCTTGATATTTGGCAATGTGCCAGATATTTTGTTGCAGCATTATTCAAGAAGTTAGCTTTAATTACCATCAACGAAATGTGAGGTCTCGGTCTCGAACTTCCAGGTCTCGGTCTCGGCTTTTATGACAAAGTCTCAGTATCGGTCTCGTCTCGAAATTTGAGCCAGGTCTCGGTCTCAGAGGTTACGGTCTCGACTACATCACTGTTGTCTGCTTCGGCAAAGCACATGAGGCAAAGAAGAAAACGCAAAGAATGCATTATTACGGAACCTTTTTACATTATAAAATGTGCAGTCATACAAAGGACCTTTGGTCATGGTCCAAAGTCCTTCATCCGGCCATTTTTATGCTGCTGAAATATTGCTACTTGCTTAATTAAAAAAAACTCTGCCGTCATTCCATACATAAATGTCACTTCTACTAACAAACCAAACTACTGACGGAAATCTTTTTTCTGTCCTCGGATATCACAAAAAGTTCAAACCCTTCAAAATTTACTTTTACTCCATAAAAATGCATTTTTAACTATAACTGCTTGATGACTGGACCAAGGTCCTCTGCATTACGCAGGACAAGTTGGCGTCTGCTAAGAATTTTTATGCATGATTAACGAAGCGTTAACATATGCCATTAACGAGGAAGACACCATGGTCCACAGGTCCTGCATGGCCATAGGTTCCTAATCTACCCTATATTTGAAAGCAGTGTTTATTTTGCCTGATGAGGCAAAAACTTTTGTAAATTTCGTTTGTCAGTAGCTGTACACAATTGCTTGAAGTGATCACATGACAAGTTCAAAACACTTGACAAGTTTGGAATGCATAACCTACATAACTAACCGTAACATCAAATTTAAATGCAGTCATGGTTTTGGTGTTTTTTTTCTACGCTGAGTAAAGTATAGGCTAAGCCAGGGATGGTCAACCGGTCAATCGATCGGCCGGTCGATCACCGAGTCTCAGTTAGTCGATCTCGCCTGATTTAGCATTGAATTGACAAGATACCTAAAAAGAACGTTTTTGAATTAATATTCCAGAAAGTTCAGAAAAATCATCCACGAATTGGTTGGTTGTTCTTTTTGTGTACTGTTGTGAAGCACGAAATTAACCGAAATATGAAAGTACGGCTCTCGATTAATCTGTGGAAATACACAATTATTTACAAGAAAAACGTTGCATTTTATGACATTTTGTACTTGTTACTTTATTACCGACCGATCGATCGTGAGTTATCACGAAATTTTCTGGTCGATCGCCGTCAAAGACAAGTTGGCCACCCCTGGGCTAAGCCATAACTCTAATCCTCAACATGTTGTGTCTCTCTCTATTGTGCTTGTCACGTGATCACTTCAATCATTTGTCTTCTATCAAAGGCAAAATAGTCATGGCATCTATTTTGCCTCATGAGGCAAAATAGATACTGCACTATCTTTTTGATGTGAGTTACTTGGAAGTTTTCGGAGTGTTAACAGGAATCGGAGTTAATGTTTCAAAATTTTTCGGAGTCGGAGCAGGAGTCTTAAAAGCAGGAATGGAGTCGGAGCCTGAACAATGTGACTCGGTTCATTTCTGGTGCAAGCACTGACGACGTAGATCACTTTTGCACGTATGGCTCCTGCTCAACTTGTGGTTTTCATTGAGAAACAGGCAGGAGAATGTATGACGCCTGCTACGTCAGAGGAAAGAAATTGGCTAACTAGAAAGGGCCTGGACTTGTTGTGTGTGCACTTGCCGTAAAAGGTCAAAGCATTTTATTGAGGACATGATGAACTTTGGACTTGTATTTTCCTAATGAAGTTTCTAGAACTTTGGCTGAGCCAAACAAGGCTTGCTGCCTGTTGTGTGCGCATTTGTGGTGAAAGGCCAAAGCATTTTATTGAGGGCATGAACTTTGAGACCTGATAACGCTGCGGAACCTGACCACCATCAAAACCGAAAGAACGAGGTTCACGTGCCAACTGCCAATGATGTGAAGCACCTGTCTGCGGACAGGAGTGGTAGCCATGTGGTCCCTAACAGTGGTGTACAGGAGCCGGAGTGTGGGAGTGGACTCCAGCCGGAGTCTTAACGAATTTTAAAAATAGAAGTGGTGCCGGAGTTGATTTTTTTAAGGAAGGGCAGGAGCTGGAGTATAGCCGGAGTCATTTTTGAAATATGAGGTTAGTTTGCTTATTACTCTTTATTATTATTGCAGATTGTTTGTTTCACAAAGCATATTATAATGTAAACTATAAATGTCCAAAACTGCTTCATAGAAGTCCAAAAAATTTAATAAAATTTGGATGTAAGTAAGGTCAGGCTGGTGAGTTTCATGTGTGTAAAGATTTAGACAATTTCTTGTTCATGGTGGTACGTTGAAAATCTATTGGCCTATAGAATTTAGCTCACATAAAAAAGTTTTAGTGTCTCAACAACCATCGAGTTTTCCGTTTCGAACGACAAAAAAGACCGTATCCTGCATCCGGTTTTCTGCCAAATATAAAACTGAGTTGGAGAAATTCTCACTACTGTCAGTATGGTCGAGTGGGAAGCTACTGGACAATTGTCAGTTCGAGTCATTCCTTTGTTGTATTTGATTCTTCTTTTGATGTACTTAGACAAGATTGTATGTCAAAATTTTTGTATCCCTTGTGATGCACATTTCGAAAAGCAGACAAGGGTTTACAATTTAGCTTTTGGATTAGGGTTAGGTTTAGAAATTAGGGTTAGGGTTTTGTGTTAGTGTTTAACCCTGCTCAGGTAACCTCTAAACACAAACAACTCTGTTGTCCTTGCCCAAAATGGGAAGATTTTGTTTAATCGCTTATACTGGACTAACTGACAGGTTTAGACGCGCGCGCGTGTTTTTTTACAACTTAGCAAGTCTTCTCTAGTTCATCCAATCAGAAAAAAACAAGTTGTTGATTTTGGAAAATTTTTTATATGATGAAGAACAAAAGCAATTTTCTAAACAAAAACGTGGGAAGTGCTCCTAACAAATAAACGAAAAAGTAAAGAACAACCAAAAATTCCATCAGTATACGTCATTGGTGGTCGGTTTAAGGTTTAAACAGAACCTCGTTTCAAGCTTGTGGTTCTATCTGCAATAAAAGTAAATTAGATTGAGACCAGGCCCGTAACCAGGGGGGGGGGCGCAGGTGGGAAGCCCCCCGAGAGAAAATTTTCGCCCTCCCCTGGAAAAATGTGTTGGACATAGTTTAAAACTACTGGACATAGTTCAAAAAAATCTGGGCCCTCTCAGAAAACTCATCGCCCTCCCTGGTGTCCCAAGCTGGTTACGGGCCTGGTGAGACATGAAATTTTTCTATTTTCATTGCGATTTTCAGCCACATCAATCAACCTTGCCCAAAATGGGCAAATTTTTTACCAAAATCAAGCACATAAGGTAGGTTAAACTTGCCCAAAAGAGGCGAATTCTTTGCGACATTCATTGGGCAATCAGATTGATGGCCGCACTGCTATTGACTTTTATGTCTCACATACGACCAGTCCCGTCGCCACAGGAGGGATTTGGTAGGCTAACCCCCCAAACACTGCTCCAAGCACCTCCAAATTGAAATATGAAAACTAAAAATTAGTGGAGTTTTGTCAATTTTTACAATGTAAAGGCATCAACAGGGAAACAAAAAACTTAGTCTAACCATAATGTGGGGTGGTTTTTACCCGAACTCACACTAACCATAACGCGGGATAATTTTCACCCGAACACACACTAACCATAACGTGGGGGGTTTTTACCCGAACTCACAATCAACCATAATGTCGGGTGATTTTCACCTCGGGATCACGTGGCCATCACTCCTGTCTGGGTGGAAATCACCCGGGGTTAGTATTCCAGAGGTGTGAGTAATCTTTGCAGAAAACTTGAAAGTGGTCAATGCAGACAAGTGCTCCCATGGTTGGCAGTTGGCACGCGAACCTCATTTTGTTCTGTTTTGATGGTGGACAGGTTCCACAGCGTTGTCTGGTCTCAAAGTTCATGCCCTCAATAAAATGCTTTGGCCTTTCACCACAACTGCACGCACAACTAGGAGCAAGCCTTTTTTGGCTAATCCAGAGTTCTAGAAACTTCAATTAAGAAAAGAGAAGCACAAGGTTCATCATGCCCTCAATAAAATGCTTCGACCTTCCACCACAAGTGCACACACAACGAGGTGCAGGCCTTTCCAGCTCCAAATTCTTTCCTCTGGCTTAGAAGGCGTCATACATTCTCCTGCCTGTTTCTCAATGAAAACCACGATCTGAGCAGGAGCCATTCCCGCCAAATTGATTGTCGCCAGGGCTTGCACTCGTGCGATCTACTCCCGTGCTGGCTTCGGTCAAAGGTTGCTGGCGTGGGTTACCAGTGAACCTACATGCATCAACTCCTTTTGCCCAAATTGGTCAAGGTCACCTTAGGAGGGATCTTTGCACAGGAATTTTGTTACATCTCAGGTAACCATGGGTCAATTTGGACAAATTTGTGTTCCCCATCGAAAACTACAAAACTTGTGCATATTTCGATAGGACTACCCAAACGAGGGTCTAAAAATATGCAGCTACTGAAAGAACCAGCTTTCTATGTGAACGTTAACTAATTTTTAATTTAAGTAGAAGAACCGTTTGCCCAAATTGGATAGAGGTTACCTGAGCAGGGTTAAGGTTAGGGTTTAGGGCTAGCGCTTAGTTAGGGTTCAGTGTTAGTGTCTAAGGTTAAGATTTAGGGTTAGCGTTTAGTGTTGAGGGTTAGGGTTTACGGTTAAGGTTAACAGTTAGGATTTAGGGTTAGGGAAGGCCCTATAGCGTTACAAAAAACTAATAGCCACCTTAATCCTTTAATCTGAGAAGCAACTGACATGTAAAGAAAAGGTCACATATTTTGCAGAGGTCAGCAATTTCGTTTCATACGTGTTTTTAGTCTATTTGAAGCAAAAAGCGGATACGGTCGTTTAAACACTGCCAAAAGTTTATAGCATTCACTTTGGAGTTTAAGCAGGAGTCAGAGTCCAAAACTTGTAAATGTTTCGGAGTCGGAGTGGATTTAGAGTAAAAAATTTCAGACTCTGTACACTCTTGGTCCCTACGTAACCAAGAGCAGCAGCGCTCTCCACGCTTGTGACTTGGAGTTATTTGGCTGACTTTTTGATTGGTGGTGTAAGCTCCTACTCGCTATTTGGACTTTGGGTGAAAATCACCCAACTTTATGGTTGATTGTGAGTTCGGGTGAAAATCACGTGACATCATGGTTGATGTGAGTTCACGTGAGTTCAGTTGTAACGAGCTGTTTGTGTTGCATACTTCTTAGCAGGGCTCCGGAGACCCGGAGCCGGCCATTTTCGGTGGAGCCGGAGCAGCTTTTAAAATTTAGCTGGAGCCGGAGCTGTTTTTAAAATTTAGCCAGAGCCGGAACTGGTGGTTAATTTAGCAGCTCCGGCTCTGGACCTTTTCTGCGCACTGACAGTTGCCATGATTCGCTCATACTGCGCGACTAATTAATTTGATCGAAATAGGTCGCCGCGGCGAAATACGAGGGTCGGTTCTACCAGGGAGTAAGGTCACAATGCGTTTTTGTTTCAAGCTGGGAGTTGTTTTAGTTACATCACACTGTGCAATTACTGCCGAGTGTGGTGTGGACAAGTCAGTTAACACCAGCGCATCGCATGTTCGCGCATTTTGCGAGACGAAGACCTTGTGCAAAAACGCATAGCATGACGCTATAAACATTTTTGTGGCACAAACAGTTACAATCAGTGTTGCCACTGCTGGGGATTTTTCACTAGATCTGGGGTTTTTCTGTTTCATCTGGGGTTCTGGGTTTTTTATTGAAAATCTGGGGTTTGTTTGATTCTGGTCAAATTTTAGAAATGTATGTTGTATTACCGTATTTTCCATTCAAGAATACTGTAGTTTCATAGGCGTAATGTGCAGAATCAGTGCAGTAGCCAGTACAGTTGATTAGGGCTAGACTTTACCAAATCGTTTAAAAATCTAATGTTTTACAGATTAAGCACTGACTAGGCATAGGTCAGCACTCCAATCTATCGCTGATATGTCAAGGGCTGCTTATTGTGCATAATTTTGGAATGCTTTGTTTGGTTTTGAAGATGCTGTGGTCGATAAGCTTTTCATTGTTTTACAGGCGCGTTCATGGGTGTCCGCAGAAATTTTTCCAGGGAAGCGGCAACATCGACATTTCACTTATTCTTTTTCAGGTTGCGAACGATACAGTGTAAATGGACCTTCACAAAGCGCTTCACCTTATCTACACCACAAAGAAAATTCCCCATCTTTTTATAGCTTTTGCTAAATTGGGGTATCATCCAACATCGTTATTATTGTGAACAGCAGACAACTGAATCTGAATTGGGCTTGAACTATCCACAACTGCGTTTACGGTGCTTACATTAGTCTGTGCGGGTTGAACTTCTCAAAATTTAGTGTGAAATGTTTTCTACACTTTGGCTATCAGAAATGATTTTCCTTTTCATAAACTACATAATATCCATTTTTTGAGCACTTTCTAAAATTAAGTCATAATTTCAGAATAAACAACGACCAGAACATCAGCAGCGGTGAAAAAAACACGAAAGTTAGACACTCTCGCAAAACTCTTTCAAGCAATGAGAAGTAGACCTGTAAGTTGACAATGACTATCGGGCAACTACTGAAGTTAGAACACCACGCAGGCTTAATAATTGCGCAGATGAATTATGAAAACTCGCCAGAGCAGTTACAGCTTTGCACTTGCTCACTTAGAAGTCAGAACTAAACCTTATGTATATTTCCACAAGACTGCTTACATAACAAGCCACGCAGTGTGTAAAAGAAGACTGCATAAGCATAGTTTGATATAGCCAGTGTGTTCCAACTACAGGCCCGCGCGCTGCATGTGGCCCGCCACAGCGTTTTCAGTGGCTCGCGGAAACATTCACAACAAATCTTCGAATTTTAAATTTGTTGAAAAGTGTGTGAGGTTACATTTGTTTCATTGAATTGCTTGCGCTGGATAAAGTGTGTTTGCACAAGAACGATGAATAATACCTTTTCTATGTACCATTATTGTTTTTGTTTTATCTTTTTTGCGATCAAACTAAAAGGTACGACCCTCCGCTGGGGTACCTGACTGTATAACCTCACGTGTTTTTACGGTGCCCCGGCGTTCGTTGTCTTGGAGAGTACATCTGGCGCAGTGAACTCAATAGCGCCAAATAAATCTGTCCATCTATCAGCTAAACGCGACCTTCTCAAAGTGGCCCTTCAGCCAAATTAATTGTCCATCCCTGCAATAGGTAATTGTAACTACTGTAGAACAAGCATAAAATGTGGGCTACAATAGTAACGGTATTAGAGACTGTAAAGAGCTTCTGGAAATTAGTGAGCAAAAATAGATTTCCCAAACTGAAAGATTTCGCCCTAAATGCGCTGGACGTTTGGAACCACATACAGCACATGTGTGAGAGCACGTGCATTTTCTATGTTGAAGCAAGTCAAATCTACAGTAAAAACAGAAATTGAATGCAGGTCCGTAACTAGGCATCGCAGGGACGGGGGAAAACGCCCTTAAGAATTTTTTCTCCCCCCGTGAAAAACGTGTTGGACATAGTTTAAAACTATAGGACATGGTTTAAAAATTTGAGACGCTCTCAGAAAAATCTTCGCCCCCCTGGTGTCCGAAGCTGCTTACGAGCCGGATTGAATGGCAGACGAAACACTGGGAAGATAGTCTTCGACATATGCGTACGGGAGGGCATTTTACTGGGGGGGCGGAAATTATGTGCCCTGAAAATAACAATTTTCCCTAAAAATAAGCAGTTTGCCCTGAAAATAACGTTCTAGTTTGATCCGAATGGGGCCTGAACCTTACGTAAATCTCTTCTATAGAGTTGAATTCGTTTATAACGGCTTCGTCTGGAGCGTCAATTCGCCCATAACGTTACATTTTGTTTGGTCGCGATGGCATCTTTTACATGCATTTCAGTTCGCTTATAATGTCAAATTGTCAATTCGGAAATAAATTTCTTTATGCAGTACCCTAGAGGTGTCGTTATAGGCAAATCCTGCAGTTAACTTGCTTGTTAACTCAAGGGGTTGAAGTTCCTTGCGTACTGTGTTCTCGTAGACAAGAAACTTTACGGCAGGGGTCACCAACGTGGTTCCCGCGGGCACCAGGTCGCCCGCAAGGACCATTTAGGTCCTTGCAAAGGACCATGTAGGTGACTGCAACATTTGTTGCAGTCACAATGCTGCGTCGCCCTGAGCCAAACAAAAAAAGAGTCGAACCGACCATCCTCAGCATAGTAGCAGTTGAGATTACCCATTTCACTAAGTCCACTCTTCTAATGCTGCTACGAATTCAACGTTATATGTGGCGTAATAACGTCGCCACATGGGCTTATGCTAATAACAGTGGCAGGAATTTGGATACAAGATTTGTTTTTCGTATTTGCATTATATTTTGCAGTATGATTTTTGGATTGGATTTGAAGTTGAAAAACTTAATCACATGACTGGTATATGGAAAAGACTCAAAGTAACAGTATGAAGCCCATTGCAATGATCACGATATGCAAATACTACATTAAGCACAGTAAGGTGTCAATATATTGTGCCCCACTGGCCCCTCAGTGAAAAGCAAAGTCTCAGGTCTACCTTTATGTAAGCTGGGCACACTTGATCCTTAAAAAGTAGCATAACACAATTAGATTGCGCCAATCTTGATCATCACTGAAGCAAAAAAGTTCATTTCTTTGAGTAGATGCTTAGGACTGATTCCAACACAAATCCGATTTTCTCTCCTATCTTCGAAATTTCCAGATTTGCAAATTATTACGAAATTGCCCGTTTGGCAAACACAAAACAGAAAGCTGCTTTTGTGTCAGAACACAGTCCTAAGCATTTACTGACCCTCCCCATCTCACTTTCAATATTCCCATTATTCTCAGAGAAGTCAAACCTTTAAGCTAACAACTTCAAAAAATATTCTCCCACAATTATCAAGTTCTATGAGACCTCACCCAATCTACCTGCTTCACCCGCCCGCCTGCTTCACTTGCTTCGCTTACGCTAAACAATTTTTAAATGAAATTAGCAATATTCATGCTGGGAAGTTTTACCAACAGCTTTTGACAATTCTTGTCAAAGTCCCCAGACTCTCCAAAACCGTTCCCACTAAAATGTTTTGGCTTCAGAGCAGGGGCGGAGCCAGACATTTTCATTTGGGGGGGCCACTGGAGGGGCCAGTTTTGCAACAAGGGGAGCTGTCAATGATCTGTGTAGGACTTTCAGAAAGAGACCTACTCCAGCGGCATGACGTCACGCGAAAAATTTTGGGGGGCCAGGCAAAATTTTGGGTGGGGAGTGGCACCCCCTAACTCCGCCCCTGCTTCAGAGTAAAAACAATCTTAACCTTTCCAAGTTGCGGGGGACGCCCCACCATGACTTTTGCGTTTTTGGAGTTAAACACCGCTCTCACGTCTGTTTTCTTTGGTTTCCCATACATTTGTTGAATCAAGGCTTTGTCACTTTCATCGAGTATCTCGTGTTTGTTGTCAGTTGAAAACCCATGTTTTTAAAATGGTGTCATCACAGAATCTTTTTCATTGGGGTGAAAAATTCCCAAAGCATGACCTAATTCATGTGTTGCTACAGAAAATAAATTATATTTCCCATTACCAGGTTTTATTCTTTTATTTATAAAATATGCATTGTCAAAGTGAATATCTCCATAGATTTGTTCCACACCTGGATAAAATGCATGCGCAAGCATCCCACCACGTTTACCTTCAACTTAAAAGTACAATTAATCTTTTTGTTGGGGCTGTCATGACAGTTAAAAATGAAATTTTATTTCACAGTCTTCAGACAGAAACTTTTCGAAATGACAGACCAGACACACTCTGCCAAACAGAAAAAGCAGCACCAATCTGTCTGTTTGTTTCGGACTCATGCAAACTTGGACAGAAGTTTGTAAATGAATATCTCAAAGCTTTTTTCTTCCACAGATAAGAATGCGTCTTTTCTGCGTCTAAATTGCCGGGCATTGAACAAAACATCTTTATTGTAACTCTGTATTTTTCACAATCGACCAATGTCCATATTTCCCAATCCACCAATGTCCATATGCCTCTTTAAAAACAAGAGGCAGTAAAGCATCATCCATAAAACGTGCATTTTTCTGGAGCTTTTTTTCTGAAGTCTATTTTCGTTGAGTTTTAAAAAGTTTGTTTTTAGTAAAGTTCCTAGCTTCTACTCTGGATGAAATCCACCATTTGACGAGGCACGTAGCCAGAAATTCTGATGGGGGCAAACAACAACTAAGGTTGGGTTCAAGTAAGTAATTGCTTAATTACTTACTTGAAACTCCTTACTTGTTACATGATTAAGTATTGTTTGTATTGTTTATTGTTTGCTGCAAAAACCGGGTGCGCTGCAATAAAAAACAAACGCCATTTGTAAACACTTGAAAGCATTCCCAAGCTTGCAGTTGGGAGACCGAAAAAACCCTCAGGTTATTTAGTCGATTCTCCCAGAAGCTCACAAGATAACAAAAAACAGAGGAAACGCATAAAACAAGAACACCAAAAAAATAAGGACAAAAGTTCACCAATATTGATTTAATAGATGCTCCAATTTAATATACAAAACAATATTCTGTTGATTAAGTTTTCGCAATTTGACAGGCACTTTTGAAAATGAAACCAAGTCTTTAGTACTGCGATAGCCAATAACTGCACATAGTTTTTTAAAGTGGTGAAAAGGTAGATTTTTATATTCCGCATTGGTTTCTCTCCATATCACCGCTCCTTTATAAGCTATTAGCTCTTTGCCAATATTACTATGGACACTGGGAATGAAATAGTTTTGATTGCTAGCATATCTTTTATTATAGTTATGTAAATCCGAAGATCTCTGGAACAGACCATTATAAATACTGGGCAATAATCCATCATGAAATTTGTGCATTAATTTGGCCAATTCCAGTTTATATATACCCTGCGCTTTCCGAAAATTCAATCTGTTATAAATTGGGCTTACCTGTGCATCATAATTACTGAACATCATATTGCGCAAAATGTTATTTTGTTTCACATAGATTGGCTTTAAATTTGACGTGGTTGCAGACCCCCAAGCTGTAACGCAGTAACTTAAATGTGTGTATGCAAAACTGTAGTATAGTAATTTGAGCGTGTTTAACGGTAAAATGTTTCTCGTTTTGTGGATCACACTTGAGGCAAAGGCTAACTTTGTTTCAATTTGTTTTAGATGTGACGACCAATTAAGCTTTTCATCTACAATAACACCGAGATATTTCACAGACTGCTTACGTTTAATCTGATGGTTGCCTAATGTAACTAAGAAATCTTCTGCTAAATTACTTTGTATCTTCTTTCCTGTCAGGAGATACGTTGACTTAGCATAATTTATAGACAGTTTATTTAGGGACATCCAATCATGTACTTTTAGTAATATATTATTAACCATACTCTGCAAAGTAGATACTAGAGTGTGAAAGAGACAGATAGGTATCATCTGCATAGAGGATTGTTTTGAATTTTGAACAAAGGGGTAGATCATTGATATACACTATAAACAACAATGGCCCAAGAGTTGAACCCTGAGGAATTCCACAAGCTATGTTTCTACAATTCGATTTTGCACCATTCACAACAGTTTATTGCTTACGGTTGGTTAAATAAGATGTGAACAGCTGAAGTGCTGTTCCATTTAAACCATAATTTTGATGTATTTTTTTAATGAGAATATTATGATTTACAGTATCAAAGGCCTTTGAAAGGTCTATGAACAAAGAACAGGTAAACAAACCATTGTCATAATTGTGGAGTAAATCTGAGTACATACTTTCCACAGCTAAAGACGTTGATGAGTTTGGTCTAAAACCAAATTGATGTCCAGTTAAAGGTTCAAAACCTTGTAGATAAGAATATAATCTATAGTGTAATATTCTTTCAAAAATTTTATTGAACTGAGATAATAAAGAAATTGGTCTATAATTAGTGCATGCACTTTTATCTCCCTTTTTATGTACAGGAATTACCTGGGCTACCTTAAGAGAATTGGGATACACACCTTTTACCATGCATTTGTTAAATACTACTGACAAGAATGGTGCT